>Ga0209631_10002611_pt1 | contig 21440 bp, 25 predicted proteins | sample COG_08_FD_184752 | JGI IMG/M metagenome (GOLD analysis project Ga0209631, IMG submission 184752) | Pelagic Microbial community sample from North Sea - COGITO 998_met_08 (SPAdes) (version 2) | ecosystem: Environmental > Aquatic > Marine > Neritic zone/Coastal water | place: Helgoland, sampling... | reverse complement strand
CAAAACAATGATTGATGATAAGTTTGATTTTGGTTTTGCAGTAGATTGGATGAGAAAAGATCTTAAAATTGCAATGGATGAAGCTAAAAATAATGGTTCATTATTACCTGTAACTGAACTAGTTGATAAATATTACGGTGAAGTTCAAAATATGGGTGGTAAACGTTGGGATACATCAAGTTTAATCAAAAGATTTAGAAAGTAAAACGTATGCAACCAGCATACTACGAAGATTTTAATGAGATAAAGAAAAAAATCTGGTTAATGCTAGATGATGCAATAACCAATAGAGGATCCCAATTTAGAATACCGACTTTTATTTGTGGAGATCAATCTGATTTCGATGGACGAATAGTTGTTTTAAGAAAATCTGACCAAAAAAATAATACAATTCAATTTCATAGTGATATTAGATCAGATAAAATTGAAAAATTAAAAAAGAATTCAAAAGCAGCAATGCTTTTTTATGATAAAGAAGAAAAAATCCAAGTGAGACTTAAAATTGAATGTACAGTCAACCATAATAATAATGTCACAAAAGAGTCTTGGTTAAAAACTCAACATATTAGTAGAAAATGTTATTTAGTTGATAATGGTCCTGGCTCAGAGTCAGATACTCCTACATCTGGATTAAAACCTGAGTTAGATAATTTTGAATTCACTATGGAGCAAAGTGAAAAAGGTTATAAAAATTTTACTGTTATTCAATGTAAAGTAAAATCTATTGAGTGGCTTTACTTGGCTGCTAAAGGTCATCGTAGAGCTAGATTTGATTTAGAAAATAATCAAGATACCTGGTTAGTTCCTTAATTAAAGACAGCTTTTACACTCCCAAAAGCTGATGATGTAACTTCAACTAATTTTTTCTCATTTATTGGTACTGGAAAACCATAGGCACCTGTCAAAATTAAATCACCTTTTCTTAAAAAATTATTTCTTTTAGCTTGATTTTTAACTAACCACTCAAGTTCTGATAACATGTCAAGAGGCCATGTTTTATTAACCCATGTATCTATTATTTCTCTATCATAAATAAGTTTGAGATCAGTTTCTATTTTTTTTAATGGTAGTTTTGTTTTAGATCCCAATATAATACCAGCATGTATTGCATTGTTTGCTAACAACTCTGCACCGTAAGGTTCAGCTCCACGAAAAACTAAATTATGAATTTCTATTAAAGGATAAATTCCCTCAATTGAATCTAGCATGTAATCATGTGAAAAGAATTCAGGTTTTAAATCCCTATTTAATATGACACCAAATTCTGCCTCCATGGCTGGATTGGTGTAATTTTTTTTATTGAGAGTTACATCACTATCATACATTTCACTTTTCCAAAGATACCCACTAGCAGGTTGTTTGAATCCCATTTTTTTTTGAGTTTCTTTGGAAACACATCCTATTTTGTAACCAATAATTTCTTCTCCTCTTTTTTTTCTTAAATTTGCTACAATTGATTGAATAATTAGAGCTTCTTCGTTGCTTATTTTTATTTTGTCTTTAAAAATTGTTCCAGGGTTCTTAGCATCGTAATCCTCTAAAATTTTATTTGAAAATAACTCTAATTCTTTTTGAGATAAGTTACCCATTTAAAAAATTGATTTAGAGTATTTTTTCCAGTTGTCTTGATAATGTTTAGTATTCTCAAATACTGCTTTTTTTTCTTCCTCTGTAACTTCTCGTACGACCTTACCTGGTGAGCCAATTACTAAAGAGTTATCAGGTATTTCTTTATTTTCAGTAATTAATGCTTTTGCTCCAATGATACAATTTTTTCCAATCTTAACATTATTAAGAATCACAGCACCAATTCCAATTAAACTATTGTCCCCTATCGTACATCCATGAAGCATAACCATATGTCCAACTGTTACATTTTTTCCAATTTTTAATGGGCAACCAGGATCAGTGTGTAAAACGCTTCCATCTTGAACATTTGATCCTTCACCTATAAGAATATTTTCAATATCTCCTCGTAACACTGCATTAAACCAAATACTTGAGTTTTTCTCTAAAGTTACATCACCTATTATGGTTGCATTTGGTGCTACCCAATTTTTACCAGAATCTTTTAGTTTTTTATCTTTTAAATCATAAAACATAATTTATATATTATTACATTATGCCAATAGAAACTCCAATATGTGATTTTGGGAAAAAAGCTCATGACTTTGAATTAAAGTCAATCAACAATAAGATGATATCCTTAAATGATGTCAAAGGTGAAAATGGAACATTAATAATGTTTATCTGCAATCATTGTCCTTATGTGAAGGCTATTACTAAAGATATTGTTGAAGATTGTAATAAATTTAAAAAAATTGGGATTAATTCAGTAGCCATATGTGCAAATGATTCTGTGAATTATCCTGAAGATTCATTTGAAAAAATGATTGAATTTGCTGAAAAAAATAAATTTAATTTTCATTATTTAATTGATGAAACTCAAGAAATTGCAAAAAAATATAATGCAGTGTGCACACCAGATTTTTTTGGTTATAATAAAAACTTAGAACTACAATACAGAGGAAGAATCAGAGAATTAAAGAATTTAAAACCAGTCAGAGCTGGTGAAAGTGATTTATATAAAGCTATGAAACAAATTAGTGAAACCGACAAAGGTCCCAAGAATCAAATTCCTAGTGCAGGCTGCAGTATTAAATGGTTGAATAAATAATGTACTTAATTATTACAAGATCTTTCCCTCCTGAAGTTGGCGGTATGCAAAATTTAATGTGGGGTTTAACCAATGAATTATCTAAGCACTATATGCTTAAAGTTTTCGCTGATTACCATGAAAATCATCAAAATTTTGACGAAAGAGTATCTTATTCGATTGAAAGAGTTGGAGGCATTAAAATTCTTAGAAAATACAGAAAAGCTCAATTAATTAATGAATTTATAAAAGAAAATAAAGTTGAAGCAGTAATAGCAGATCACTGGAAAAGCCTTGAATTAATAAAAACTAAAAAAAAAAAGATATGTTTAATTCACTCCAAAGAAATAAATCATGAAAAAAGAACAAATCTAAATAAAAGAGTTTTAAATGTATTAAATAATGTGGATGTAGTAGTTTCAAATTCAAAATTTACTAAAAACTTAGCTATTAAATGTGGTGTAGATGAAAATAAAATTATTGTAATTAATCCTGGTGTAAATCCCATTCAAGAATTAAATAAAAAGTCACAGGATAAAGTAGAAAGATTACTTAAACAAAAGTCTCCAAGGTTAATTACAATTTCAAGATATGATAAAAGAAAAAATCATGAAAAAGTGATTATGGCTTTGAGAAATTTAAAACAAATTTACCCAAGTATTGTTTATATTTGTGTTGGAAAAGGTGATGAAGAAGAAAATATAAAAAAAATTGTTAAGGAATTAGATTTGGAAGAGCAGGTAATGTTTTTCAAAGATATTTCTAACGAACTAAAGAACTCCCTTTTATCTAAATCAGATATTTTTGTAATGCCTTCCATAATTTATAAAAAATCTGTTGAAGGTTTTGGAATTTCTTATATTGAAGCTGCTCAATATGGAGTGCCATCTATTGGAGGTGCAGATGGTGGTGCTGCTGATGCAATTGATGATAAAAAAACTGGGTTAATCTGTGATGGAAATAATTTGGATGCAATTTATTCTTCTATTAGTTCAATGTTAGAAAATAATAAATATTTAGAATATGGTAAAGCTGCAAAAGAAAACTCTAATAGATTTAAATGGTACAAAATAATTGAAGAATATAAAAAAATATTAGCTTAAAGAAGAAGACAATCTTTCAAAAACTTTTTCTGCACTCAATTTATTCAAATCATCTACTTGAATTGCTTTAAAGTTTTCTCTTTCAATACTTACTTTAAAAGCAGTGGTATGTTTTCCAAATAAAGTTAACCCTTTTACATTCAAATGTGCTGCTATATGAGCTGGGCCAGTGTCATTTGCCACTACAAAAGTACTATCTTTAATTAAAGAAGATAATTGTGAGATGTCTAATATTCTTTCATTATCTAATATTGTTACTGCATTAATATCTTTAGTATTTTTAATTTCAGACGGACCTGGTGCTACAACAATTTTATATTTATTATTATATCTGCTTTTAATTAAATCTATTAACTCATTATAATAAGGCCATTTTTTAATCTGTAGATGTGCTGAGCAGAAAGGAAATAAAATTATATATTTTTTTAAGTCATGCTTATTTTTTATATTATCAATATTTACACACGCCCAATTAAAATCAGGTTTTAGAGTGTTTAAAGTATTAAGACCAGAAGTTTTCAATTGATGATCAAACCTATCCAAAACAGGATCCTTATCAAATTCTGATTTAGGAATATTTGTTGGCAGGGTTGTCTCAGAGCTTGACCATGTATCAAGCTTTGATTTTGGAAATAAAATATTTTTATAAAAAGTTGTTCTTGATGAATTTTGAAGATCGTAAACTTTTTGAAAGTTAAAGTTTTTTAAAATTCTGGTTAATTGGTATAGATAAATAAGATTAAACCTAGATAATCTTTTATCTAAAATAACATTATGGACATAAGGGTTTTTTTTAAATAATTCAAAATAAGGCTTCGTAGTTAACAAATGTATTTGGTGCTCTTTGTGATTTTCAGAAATGTCTTGAATTGCACCACATGCTTGAGCTATATCACCAAGAGATCCATGTTTGATAATTAAAATATTAGACATATATTTAACAAGTTAACATACTATAAGTTTTTATGAATAAAATTCTAGTCGAAGTATCAGTTGGAGAGCTTTTAGATAAAATATCTATACTCGAAATTAAAAAAGAAAAAATTAAAGATCATGAAAAACTTAAATTTATTAAAGATGAGCATATAATTTTAAAAGATCAATTAGATAAAAATGTAAAATCTAGTGACAAACTTAATAAATTATTTCAATCTCTTAAAGAAATTAATACTAAACTCTGGTTCATTGAAGATGAAAAAAGAAAATGTGAAAAAAATTCAGATTTTAATGAAAATTTTATAAAACTTTCAAGAGATGTTCATTTTTTAAATGACAATCGAGCTAATATTAAATTAGAAATAAATAATCTTACAGGATCTAAAATTAAAGAAATCAAAGAATATACCAAATACTAAAAATGATAAAAACAATTAAACATCCATATGGTAACAATAAAATTACGATAATTAAATTTATTAAAGATTTAATAAAAAAATCAATAAAATTGTTTTTAAGTATTTTTTTTAAATTTGAAAATTCTGATGAAGTTATTATATCCTCTGCAGTTCATGCACCTTGGTTAAGTGATAAAAAATTTAAAAATATTTATCTCAAAGTCAAAGATTTAACTTTATTAGATGAGCCTAGAGCTTATACATTATGGCAGGCAGTCAATAACTTAAAAAATGTTAATGGCATTATTCTAGACATAGGATGTTTGCTGGGTGGAGCTGGTTTTATAATGAGTAAATCTAATCTTAAAGGAAAAACTTATCTCTTTGATACTTTTTCAGGTTTTAAAAAAGATGATGGCTTGCATAAAAAAGAAGTTTTTAAATTTAGAGATATTACATTTGTTCAAAAACAAATAAAAAGATTAAGTTTAAAAAATATTAAAGTATTTAAATCATATTTTCCTAAAAATTTACCATTTAGGATTAATAAAATCAAAGTATGCCATATTGACGTGAATACATATGATGCAACAAAAAAAATTTTTTATTTTATTGAAAAAAAAATGATTAAAAATGGAATTATTATTTTTGACGATTATGGTATCTGGGGAGTAGATGGAATTAAAAAATTTATATCTTCAATAGAAAATAATTATTCAAAAAAGTTTATTTTCATAAAAAACTATATGGGTCAATGCATTCTTATCAAAAAATAATTTAATAGTATCGTTTGATAATTATTGAAAATTATATTTTTTTTCTAAATATTTAATTACATTATGAATTAAAAAAGTCATAAATAAATATATACTGCCGGCAACAATAAATACTTCAATTGGTTTAAAAGTTGTAGAAATTATGTATTTAGCAACACCTGTTAAATCCATTAAGGTCACAGTACTTGCCAAAGATGTTCCTTTCATCATTAATATAATTTCATTTCCGTAAGCTGGTAATGATTGTCTAATCGCAACTGGTATTTGAATTTTATAAAAAATAATTTTGTTTGATATTCCTAAACTTTTTCCAGCTTCAATAATGCCAGGTTTTATAGTTTGAAAAGCCGATCTTAGTATCTCAGATGTATAAGCGCCTGTATTTAAAGCAAATGCAATAATCGCACACCAGTATGGTTCTTTGAAAACTACCCATAGAAAAGTTGATCTGAAATATTCTATTTGCCCTAAACCAAAGTAAATTATAAAAATTTGAACCAATAGAGGAGTTCCTCTAAATATATATGAATATCCATAAGCAAAATTTTTTATAAAAGGATTTTTATTTAATCTTAAAATTGCAAATAAAAGACCAATAAACAATCCAAAAAATAATGACAGCGATAATAACTTCAAAGTTACTACTGCCGCACCTAATAACTTTGGTAAACTTGTGATCATTAAGGTAAAATCCATTAAAATCCCCTACTATATTTTATTTCAAGTCTATTGATTAATTTCATGCTCAAAAAAGTCAGCATTAAATAGATTAATGCAGCAACAGAATAAAATAATAAAGGATCTCTTGTTGACCCTGCTGCAATATAAGATTGTCTCATTATTTCAACCAACCCAGTTACAGATATTAAAGAAGTGTCTTTGAGTGTTATTTGCCAAACGTTACTTAAATTTGGAATAGCCAATCTTAACATTTGTGGCATAATTATTTTAAAAAATTGAACATTTCTTTTAATTCCTAAAACTTTTGCAGCCTCAAATTGACCCTTATCAATTGATTGGATTGCTCCTCTAAATACCTCTGTTGAATATGCTCCTGAAATTATACCAATTGCAAAAGATCCCGTGATAAACGCATTTATTTCTATATATTCTAAGTAGCCAAATATTGAAGCAACGTACATTATTGCTCCACTTCCCCCAAAAAAGAAAAGATAAATAACCAATAATTCAGGTACACCCCTGATAACTGTAGTGTAAGAGTTTGCTATTAAATTGAAAAATTTATTATTTGATAACTTAAGTGGTGTAAAAATTAATGAAAATAAAAAACCTATTAACAGTGCTGTAATTGATACAGCTATAGTCATCAGAGTTGCATAAAATAACTCATCTCCCCAACCAGTTTTTCCAAATGCTAGAAGTTCCATAAAGATTGGCGACTATACATTATAGTCGCCAAATCTAAAATTTATTACATAGAAGCGTCGAAACCGAACCATTTAGTAGCAATTCTACTAATGTCTCCATTTTTTCTAGCTTTATTGATAGCAGTGTTAAAAGATTTTAGAAGTTCAGTATCATCTTGTCTAATACCAACTCCAACACCATTACCAAATGCACCACCAGAAAAAGTTGGTCCAACAAGGACTACTGGTTTACCTGATTTTTCAGCATAATCAGAAAAAGCAACTGCTGCAGCTAATGCAACATCACATCTTCCAGATGTTAAATCTAAGTTTACTTCATCTTGAGTTTTGTAAGTTCTTAAATTTACCTTTCCTACATCGCCTGACTCTAAAAAGTTTTGATGAATAGTACCTGTTTGTGTACAAACAGTTTTACCCGCTAAAGCTGCTTTAATAGTTTTTAAAGCTTTTTTAGCATCACTATTTGGACTTGATAAACCAATACCTGCAGGTGTTTTCATTCCCTCTAAATCTGAACCTTTCATAACTGCAAGAGATGCAACTTCATCTGCATATCCTTGTGAAAAACTAATTGCTTTTTGTCTTTCAGCAGTAATAGACATACCTGCCATAATCGCATCAAACTTTCTCATTATCAGAGCTGGAATCATTCCATCCCAATCTTGTTCAACTATTTCGCATTGTTTACCCATGTATCTACATAGTGTCCATGCTAATTCAACTTCAAATCCAATTAATTTACCTGAAGCATCTTTTGAGTTCCATGGCGGATAAGCCCCTTCAGTTCCAATTCTAATTTTGTCGGTTGCATAAACATTTCCAACAATTAACAGTGAAGCTAGAACTGAAAAGATAGTCTTTTTAAGTATATTCATTATGTTCTCCTTTAATAATTTGTAATAAGTATTTCACAAATTAAAGAATTAAAAAAGAAAAAATTAGTGATTTATTGATGAAGAAAAATTCCAAGAACAATCAAAACTTGGTATGTAAACTCTAGATAAATTAGTGTTTCCAAAGTGATGGTTAAATACATTTAGCCAATTTTCAACTTGAAGAGGTTTTTTGTCTTGGCTACCGACCTGGGCAGTAATTACTCCTTTTGGTTTTAAAATTCTAATCATAGAGTCCATATTTTTAGCAGCAAGGTCTATGCAAAACCGATCATCATTAAGATCCACAAATATATGATCATATGTATCTTCTTTCACAGATTTTATACTTTCGAACGCATCTCCCCATACACATTTAACAGAATTTTTCTCAGTAACTTTCTTTCCTATATCTCCTAAATGTTTATTGCAAATATCTACAACTTCAGGATCAAGTTCATACCAATCAACAAAATTAAAATCTTTAGAAATACATTCTCTAGCAATACCACCATCACCACCACCAATTATAGCGGCTCTTTCATTGTCTTTATTTAAATTTAAACCAGCACCAACAAAGGTTGAACTATACAAATGTTCATCTGAAGTAGCTACTTGTATTTCTCCATCTATAAATAAAGATTTACCAAATTGTTCTAGCTCTAAAATTTCTATATGTTGACCTACTTTAGATTTAAAGTCCTCCAAAACATCATTTACGACATAGGATTTCTGTAATCCTGGGGAACTGTATATATCGTGATATAAAGATTTAGTGTCCCTATTAAATTCTTTTTTAACTATTCTTTTATGTTTGAATTCTTTTTTAATTATATTGATAGCTATAGTTGGACTGATTTTTCCACAGGTAAAAAAATCAAAACTAATAATACCTTTTTCTGGAAAGGTATGAAAACTAATATGACTTTCAGCTAGTAAAGCCAAGATAGTAAACCCCTGGGGTTCAAACTTATATTTAGAAATATTTAATATTGTTACTTTTGCAGCTTTGGCGATATCATGAATTACTTTTTCGAATAAAGATGGATCATATTCTTTTGATGTCCCAATGATATCTAGGGTTATATGTTCTCCTACTTTAGTCATAAAAAATATTTTTTTTATAATTTTTTAAAAATTTAAACAAAAATATTTTATATATATGTAATGAAAATTTTCAACAATTAATCTTTTTTTGAAGATCTAATTTTTTCTTCACAAAATTTTTTTTGTTCTTCTATATTTACAGTTTTTGATAGTTTTTGACTTCCAGCAACGCAGGCATCTATAGCTCTTTTTAGGTTATAATCATTAAAGTTCAAAATAACAACCATGGCAAGAATTATAAACAAGAATATTAAAACATTTTTAATCATATATTATCATAACATACTAATTTTTATATCTGCTTCAAACAACAAACTATAAAGTTTTTAAAATATTTCTAGCAAATATTTTGGCACCTTCTTTTAGGTTTTTATTCCAATCATTATTTGCATTTTTATCAGCATTGTCAGAAATGTATTTAAAACATCTAAACTCAATTTTTTCAAGTTTACAAACTTTTGCAATTGCATAAGCCTCCATATCTACGGCATCTATGTTCATTTCAACTTTTTTATTTACAAAATTGTCTCCTGAACCACATGAAAAACCTTTATCAGAGGTTATAATTTCTTTGATTTTATCAAATGGCGTCTCACCTATTTCAAAATCTAAACCTCTAACATCCATATCTCTTTGATAAAACTTTGTGCATTCAATAATACCTTGTAAATTTTTATTTATAGCACCTGCTGTACCATAATTAATAACAATTTTTGGCCTATATAATTGTATTAGCTTTAATGTATTGTAAGTGGCATTAATTTTTCCTACCCCAACATGTTTAAAAAAATCCATATCAATGGTTTCTTCTTTAATCGCTGCAATAAATAATTTGTCCATAGATTTTTTTTATTAAATAGATAAATATATTATTATTATGAATTTAAAAGATTATATTAGATCAATTCCAGATTATCCTAAAAAAGGAATTTTGTTTAGAGACATAACAACTCTAATTAAAAATGAAAAAGCCTTTGAGGAGACTATTAACCAAATAATTGATAGATCAAAAAAATTTAAAATAGATAAAATTGCAGCAATAGAGTCTAGAGGTTTTGTTTTTGCTTCAGCAGTTTCTTATTTACTTAAAAAACCTTTTATCATGTTAAGAAAAAAAAATAAGCTGCCAGCCGAAACTTATTCTGTTGATTTTAAATTGGAATATGGAACAGCCACTATTGAGGTTCATAAAGACTCTATAAAAAAAAATGATTCTGTTTTAATTATTGATGATCTTATAGCAACGGGAGGAACAGCAAAAGCTGCAGCAAAACTTGTTGAAATGTCAGGAGGTAATGTTGTGGCTTTTATTTTTGTCATCAACTTATTTGACTTAGAGGGTTCAAACTTTTTAATAAAAAAAAATTATAAAGTTGAAAATTTAATAGATTTTCCTGGTCATTAATAAAATTTTTTTCCTCTATAATTTGATTCTCTTCCAATTACAGAAGAAAATAAACCCATAAATCTAAAAAGATATTTGTCTCTATTTTTTTCACTAAAAATTACTGTATAAAAAATTGATTTTAATAAAGATTTAATCATTTTTCCAAAAATCTTATAAAATGCATAAAAATAATTATAGTTTTTTTTGTAAAAATAAAAATATGACCACATCCAATGCCAATCCTTAATTTTATTAGCTTCATTTCTTAATTTATCATTAGTAGAAAATGAACTTTTAAATCCAAGGTGGTGAACTTTAAGTTCACTAGATAAAAATATTGAACCTTTTTTTTTTAAAATAGATTTACATAAGTCAAATTCTTCAAAATATAAAAAAATATTTTTATCAAATATGTTTCTTTTTTCAAATTTATTAAGGTTTAATAGCATCGCGCAGCCAACAACCCAATCAACTTTTGTAAATTTTTTTTGTTTTTTTTTAAAAAAATTTTTTCGAAAACTATCATTTTTTTTTGAGTCAAAGAAACCTGCTGGCATAAAAATTTTATCATTCGTATAACTACATCCAATAATAGAAAAATTTTTTTTTGTAATAATTTTTTTTATATTAGAAAAAAAATTTTTTTCTAAAACAGTATCTGGATTCAAAATCAATGCATAATCTGTTTTTGTTTTGACAAGTCCATAGTTATTACCTTTTCCATATCCCAAATTTTTTCCAGAACATACTATTTCAAGGTTTTTAAATTTTTTTTTGAAAAAATTTGTATCTGCAAACTTTCTTGAATTTTCAACAATAATAACTTTGAAATCTCTACTAATTGATTTTAAACAATTTAATAAAATATCTCGATTTGTTAAATATGTAACAATTATTATAGTTAAATTATTATTTTTTTTTGCCATCTTTAAAACAAATATATACTTTAAATTTAAATATTGTAAAAACTTTACATGAAAAAAATAATAGTTACTGGTGGTTTGGGTTTTATTGGTAGTAACTTAATCAAATTATTATTAGAAAAAAAGTATTATGTTATCAATATAGATAAGATTACATATTCGTCTAATTTTTATAATACGGAAGAATTTAAATATAATAAAAATTATAAATTTATAAAATGTGATATTAAAAGTAATAAAATTGAAAGCATTTTCAATAAATATAAGCCAGTGGGTATTTTTAATTTAGCAGCTGAAACTCATGTTGACAGATCAATTGATGGCCCTAAGAGTTTTATAGATAGTAATATTATTGGTGTTTTTAATATACTTGAAGTTTTTAGAAAATTTTCAAAAAAAAATGTTAAAACAAAATTAATACATATTTCTACTGATGAAGTTTATGGAGATATTTTACATGGGAGAAGCAGTGAAAATTATCCATATAATCCCAGTTCACCTTACGCAGCTAGTAAAGCTTCATCTGATCATTTGGTTTCATCTTATGTTAGAACGTATAAAATTCCTGCTATAGTTACTAATTGCTCAAATAATTATGGCCCTAAGCAACATCCTGAAAAATTAATTCCAAAAGTAATACACAACATAATATCAAATAAAAAATTACCTATTTATGGAAAAGGAATTAATTCTAGGGAATGGATTTATGTTGAGGATCATTGTGAGGCACTCGTTAAAATTTTTGAAAAAGGTAAGATTGGAAATTTTTACAATATAGGTTCAAATAAGAATAAAACAAATTTAGAAATATGTAGAAAATTAATTGATATTGGAAAAAAAAAAATCACACTTGGTAAAAATGTTAAAATTCAATTTGTTAAAGATAGACCTGGGCATGATGTTAGATATGCCCTTAATAGTAAAAAACTGATTAAAGAATTAAAATGGAAACCAAAAACTGAATTTAATAAAGGTTTAAATAAAACTTTTGAATGGTATTTAAAAAATCCAAAATATTATTCTTCAATAAAGGTTAAGGAAGCTGTTAAAAGAATTGGTTTAAAAAATTAGTAATTTGGTAGCGGGAAGTGGGATCGAACCACTGACCTCAGGCTTATGAGTCCTGCGCTCTAACCAACTGAGCTACCCCGCCATGTTATACTCGATGATTTATAATAGATTTTATTTTTAGTGCAATCAAGTATTAGCCTAATTTACCTTTTCATTATCTAAATGTTCTTCAGATTATGTAAAATATTATCCTTATTTATTCGTTTAAAATCATTTGCTGAAGAAAACAAAATTTTATATTTAATCTCTAGTTTCTCTAAAATATCAAATAACTGACCATAAATATCTATTAAATCAATATTTTTTAATACTTCAATCCAAAAATTTTTATCATAAATACCATCAATTTTTTCTTCAATTTTTTTTCTAACACTTGCTCTTAATATTAACTCATTTATTGGTGCTACAATTACAATTACTTCATCAAATACTTTTTTATAACTAAGAATATTATTTAAAACTTTATCATTTTTAAGAAATTTATTTTCTTTTATTTTATTTAAATCAGTAAAACTATTAAGAATATTGTAATGAACAACAGAATTTTTTGATATTCTTTTTCCCTTACTCCATATTTTAAAAAAACTTTTTTTTATTTCAAAACCAAAAATTAAATCTTCATATGTGATAATTTTTTTATTTATTAAACTATTTATATATGTTGTTTTTCCCGATCCAGTGGGTCCTAAAATTAATTGTGCCATAATAAATTTAATAAAAGATATCTTGATTTTAATAGATAATTAATCAATAGCTACTAAAATTCTATCTGTAAATTCAGTGCCAAAGAATTTGCATTCAGCATTTTTAAGTTTATTTATTTTAATATGATCTAAACATTTTTTTTTAACTTCTTTTTTGGCTATTGACTCGTAATGAGAATATTCAACAAAAAGTATATGGTTGTATGATTCATTTATATTTGAATACAATTTTGATTTTGCCTTAAATGTAAAAAACTGTTCTTTATCTAAAACTTGGTTCATTTTTAAATATTGAGTTGAGCAAGCACCTTGAAATAAAATAAATAATACAAAAGTTAGTATTTTGATTAAACTATTCATTGATTTTACTTCTCCATAAATCTAAAGTTTTCATTATATTTACTGAGTCATTAACATTTACTAATAAACTATTTTCTAAACTTTTAGCTTTACTAAATATTTTTGAAACATTTTCAATTTGAATTGTATAGATATTTTTATCTGTATTAATAAATTTTTTATAATATGAATTTTTTTTTATTATTTCTAAATAACTTTTTTTTTGTGGTAACCAAGGTGTTGGTACTTGAATGATTCCTTTTGAGCCATGAATAATACATTTGTTTTCTAAGTTTTCTTTTAAACTAATTTTAGCAAATAATTCTATATTTTTTTTATCTAAAAGATTTATTTCTGCATAATCGTCTACTCCCGTAATTGAGAAGCTACCTTTTGAGCTTATGAACTTTTGCTCATTTTGGTTACTACTAAATAAGTTATAAAAACTTATAGGATAACATCCTAGATCGAGTATTGCACCACCGCCAAGATCTTTGTTAAATAATCTAGATTTTTTATCAATTTTTCTTACTTTAAATCCAAAGGTTGCCTCAACTTTTTTTACCTCTCCTATTTCGCCTTCTTTTATCAATCTTAATAGTTCAAATGTTTGTGGATGAGCGCGATAAGCTATTGCTTCATAAAAATAAATTTTTGTTTCTTTAAGTTTATTAAAAACATTTTCTACCTCATTTGCGTTTAATCCCATTGGTTTTTCACAAAGAATATTTTTATTATTCTCAATACACTCATGAATTAGATCAATATGAGTATTATTTAGTGTAGATATATATATTGCATCAACAGAATTAGATTCTATTAATTTTTTATAATCATTGAATAAACAATCTTTGGGGATATTATGTTCTACACTAAACTTTTCTAATTTTAATTTTGATTTACTTGCAATTCCTAAAATTTTTACATCATTTACTTTTTTAATTGCGTTAGCAAAATGATTTGCCATTTGTCCTAAACCAACTATGCCCCATTTTACCATAATCTATTATTCAAACCATTCTCTATATTTTTCTTTATTTTTAGATAGATACGTTGGTAGCAATTTATCACTAATTATTTTTAAGTCATATTCAAAATTCCACTTATCTAAATTCTCTTTATCTGCAAAATGATTATAAAAAACTTTTTTATTTTCTATTTTTTTCTTTAAATCTTCTACAGTTAAACCACTAAGATCAAATTCATCATGATGACCGAAATTTTTCATTTTTTTAAACAACTCTTGAGGAGATTTAATGTTTGTAAAATGCCAACCACCATCTTTTATTATTCGCAAATTAGTATTCTTTAGTTTTGAAAAGTATGTATCAACTCTCCAGAATGGATATTTTTTATTTTTTTGATTTCTTAGCCATGAAAAAGATTTTAAATATTTTTTTTTACATGCTTTTGAACCAAACCAACTCATTCTATCGTACAAAAGATTAAATTTATAATAAAAGAACAATTGTTCAAATATTAATATTTTATTATTATCTTTTTTAAATTGCTCTGATCTTAAATTAGGTATCTCATCATTGTCACTCAATATAATTAGATCATCATCTAAAGCGCTATCTATTGCATTTTTCATATAATCATAAGATAGCTCTATTCTTTTTAAACTATTTATTCTCTTTTGTTGTTGTGTAGTATTTGAATTGACTTCAATTAAATCCCTTGGTTCATGATCTATAACCAAATAAATTATTTTATCTTTAAACTTTGGATAATTATTAATATCAAAGTTTAAATTTTTTTTTTCTCCACTATGAGAATATAATGATTCAACCACTACGAATTTATGAACATGTTCATCTAATATATTAAATCTAACATCAAGCATCATATGTTCAGAATAAAAAGTAGTGCAATCATATATTTTCATAATTTTTGATATAATTTTTGATATAATTTTTATTTTGTTATTTGGAATAATGAAAATTTAAAATTTAGATATTAAAAATTAAAAAAATATAATAAATGCAGCAATACCAATAACAGTACTAGCTATTACTAATAACAATAAGTTGTCTTTCTGTTTTTGATTTTCTTTTATTTTAACCCTATTTAAAAGTTTATTGATATCTACAGTTTTTTTTTTTGATAGTGAATTGATTTGAACCGTATTTTTTGTTTCTTTTTTTTGATTAATTTTTTTTTTATTGTTTAAATAGTCATTTTGCATAATTCAATTTAACCATTGAAACAAGAAATGAGCAATAATATTTTTATGAAAATCTAATTTTTTTACTTTTTAACGGTTGTTGCTCTATAATTGCAGGATATTTTTCTTTTGCAACTTCTATATATAGTTTTTTATTAGCTAAATCTTCATTTGAATACCCTGAAGTGATATAACCAAAAGATAAATTTTTATTATAATTAAATGAATAGTTCCCTGATGTGGTTCTTCCTATAATTTGATCGCCCAAATAAATTGCCTCATCGTGTAATAACAGAGGTGTTCCTGATTTACTATCCTTTAAGGATAACATTATAAACCTTTTTTTTTGTTTCTTGTCTTTAATTTTTAATAAATTTTCTCTGCCAATAAAATCTACTTCTTTTTTATAACTAATTGTAAAATCTAATTTTGCTTCATATTGATTTTCTTCTGGAGAAATATCATGTCCCCAATGTAAAAAACCACTTTCCATTCTCATTGTATCCATTGCGTGTGATCCACAATGAGATAAATTATGATTTTTTCCTTCGTTGATAATTGATTTATAAACTTCTTTGGCATCAATATTTTTAATATAGATTTCAAAACCTAATTCTCCAACATAAGATAATCTTTGTACCCAAACTTTTTTTGAATTGATTGTTACAAATTTTCCATAACCAAATTTAAATTTTTCATTTGTAAAATTGTCTTTTGAAATTTTAGAAATTAAGTTTCTACTTTTTGGCCCAAAGATTCCTAAACAGGCAAGATCATCAGTAATATCTATAAATTCCACTCTAGATGATAAATTTTTTAAAATATGGGCCTTATCATGTGTTCTAGTTGCAGCTGAACTTATTATTCTAAAATGATTTTTATCTATACAAATAACGGTTAGATCTGTTTCAATACCTCCTGCTTTATTCAACATTTGAGTATAAGTTGATCTACCTATTTCACTTTTAATGTTTGCAGTACATATTCTCTGTAGTTCAGCATGGGCCAATTCACCTTTTATTTCATATTTTGAAAAAGGTGACAATTCATACAGGCCAACATTGTTGATCGTATTTTTTGTTTCAAACTCTACTGACGGATACCAATTTTGATGACCAAAACTGTAATTATATTCTGCTTTTTTATTATTTCTAGCATACCACATTGGTCTTTCGTATTCACCCGATACACCAAAACACGCTCCTGCATTTTTTAATTCCTCATGATAAGGTAATAATCTTTGATTTCTTGAAGTGTTATGCTGTTTATAAGGCCAGTGCATTCCATATAAATCTCCAAGCGTTTCAGTAACTCTTTCCATAATAAAGTGTTTGGATGAATGAAATTTTTGAAATCTTTTAATGTCTAATGAAAATAAATCTTCATTCATATATCCATTAATCATCCATTCAGCAGTAACTCTGCCTGCACCGCCAGAACTCGCAATACCAATACTATTAAAACCACAACAAGTATAAAGATTATTAACTTCAGAAGTTTCACCTAAAAGATATTGAGTGTCTGGTGTAAATGACTCGGGGCCTGAAAAAAATTTTCTAATTCCTGCAGTTTCAAGCATAGGCAACCTTTGAAATGCTTTTTCTAAATAAGGTTCAAAATGATCGAAGTCATCTGGAAATTCTCCAAAAGAAAAATCTTCTGGAACAATTCCTTTTTCCTTAAAAGCTGGCTTTGCATTAGGTTCGAATATTCCTACTAACATTTTTCCCGCATCTTCCTTTAAATAGAGACATGAATTATAATCTCTTAAAACTGGTAGATTTTTAGGTAATTTTTCCAGTGACTCAGTAATTATATAAAAATGTTCATTAGGATATAAAGGAATACTTACCCCAATATCTTCACCAATTTGTCTTGACCACATCCCAGTTGCAATAACAACATATTCACAATCAATTTTACCGAATTTAGTTTGCACACCAACAATTTTTTTATTTTTAACTAAAATTTTTTCGACTGGAGTTTTTTCAAAAATTTGAGCACCTTCTATTTTTGCAGCTTTAGCTAATACATTCGTAACCCCAACTGGGTCTGCTTGGCCGTCTTCTGGCATATAAACTCCACCCAAAATATCCTCGTCATTAATTACTGGGTAAAGCTCTTTTATTGTTTCTTTGGTAACTGTTTCAACATTGACATCAAATAATTGTGCTGCTGTTACTTGCCTTAATAATTCTTGTAATCTTTCAGGTGTACTTGCAACAGTGATTGCCCCATTTTGTTTTAAACCAGTTGATAAGCCAGTTTTTTTTTCTAGTTCTTTATAGAGATTTAATGAGTATTTTCTAAGACGTGTAATTGTAGAGGACGCCCCTAATTGACCAACAAGTCCTGCTGCATGCCAAGTAGTTCCTGATGTAAGCTGATCTCTTTCTAATAATACGGTTTCTTTCCAGCCATACTTTGCAAGGTGATAAGCAACAGAACAGCCTGCAACACCTCCTCCAATCACAACAACTTTTGCGTTGGCTGGAAGTTTTTTGTCCATGGATAATCTTAGCTTGTTATTGCTTTCTCTGCTGCAACAAATTCATGCCCAAATACTTCAGCAACTGCTTTATAAGTTACCATGCCCCTATGAACATTTAATCCTGCTAGAAAATTTTTATCTTCTCCTAATGCTTTTTGATAACCCTTGTTTGCAAGTTTCACTAAATAAGGAAGGGTTGCTTGATTCAATGCAAAAGTTGAAGTTCTTGGAACCCCACCTGGCATATTTGCTACACAATAGTGAACCACATCATCAACTATATAAGTGGGATTACCGTGTGTAGTTGGTTTGCTTGTTTCAACACAACCACCTTGATCGATTGCAACATCAACAATCACAGATCCTCTTTTCATTAACTTTAACATTGGTTTAGTAATTAATTTTGGAGCTTCGGCACCAGGAATTAAAACACCTCCAATTAAAAGGTCTGCCTCTGCTACTAATTTATTTAAATCAATTTTATCACTTTGTTCAGGAATAATTTTATCTCCAAAAATATCAACAAGTTGCTTAAGTCTTGCTTCTGATTTATCAACGATATGAACTTTGGCTCTCATACCTGTTGCTATCACTGCTGCATTCTCTCCTACTACTCCGCCTCCAAGAATCAATACATTTGCTGGTTCACCACCTGGTGCTCCTCCTAATAATATACCTCTACCTTTTTGATTTTTTTCTAAACAATGTGCTCCTGCTTGAACTGACATACGTCCAGCAACTGCACTCATAGGTGCAAGGAGTGGTAGTCTACCATTATCATCTGTTACTGTTTCATAAGCAATGCAAACACCTTTTGATTTTATTAATCCTTCAGTTAGTTCTTTTGCCGCTGCTAAGTGAAGATAAGTGTATACAATCTGATTTTCTTTAATCATCTTAACTTCACCTGATTGAGGTTCTTTTACCTTAACTATTATGTCAGCATCGTTAAAAATATCTTCAGCTTTATCAATTATTTTTGCACCAATACTGGTGTATTGTTCATTATCAAAACCAGCTTCAAAACCTCCATTATTTTCTACCAAAACTTCGTGGCCTTCAGAAATTAAAGTTTTAACACTATCAGGGGTTAAGCCAATACGATATTCTTGTGGTTTGATTTCTTTAGGTACGCCTATTTTCATATCTTAATTCTCTTTTTAAAAATACTTTAAATTAATAAAGTTTTTAATTTTTTTGATTTTTTTGATAGTTCGTAATACCTGTTCTTAACTTATCTATGATCTCATCAATATGTTTCTCTTCACAAATAAACTGAGGAGCTATAATCAAACAGTCTCCAGTTGCTTTAAAGTTAACACCAGCCTCGTAGCAGGCTTTAAAACATTCAAATCCAGCTTTACCCGGTTTTGTATTTAGTTTCATATCAATTCCACCCATCATTCCATAACCTCTTATATTTTCTACTGACTCTAGATCCTTAAGAGAAAATAATCCCTTTTGAAAGTAAGGTGCTAAATTTTTTGCTCTATTGAAAATATCATCTTTTTCAAAAATGTCTTGAACAGCTAGTGCTGCAGCCACTGCTACAGGAATTCCAGAGTAAGTATAGCCATGAAATAATTCAACTGCGCCTGTTGGTGATGCATCCATAACAGCATCATAAATTGAGTCATTACACGCGACCACACCCATTGGCACAACTCCATTGGTTGTCGCTTTTGCCATTGTCATTATATCTGGAGTAACACCAAATTCATGAGCACCGAATTTAGAGCCTGTTCTTCCCCAACCTGTAATTACTTCATCAAAAATTAAAAGTATTCCATGTTTATCACAAATTTGTCTAAGCTTTTGTAAGTATCCTTTAGGTGGTACTAACGTTCCAGTCGAACCAGCAATAGGTTCAACTATACAAGCTGCAATATTTTCACCACCGAAGTTTGCACAAATAGTTTCTAAATCATTTGCTAAATAATCTCCTGTTTCAGGCTGACCACTTACAAACTTATGTTCAGGTAAATGTGTATGTCTAATATGCTGTACACCTGGCATTAAAATACTTGCAAATGTTTTTACGTTGTTAACCATTCCACCAACTGACACACATCCTATATTCATTCCATGGTAACCACGTTCTCTTCCAACGAACCTAAACCTTTGCGCATCACCTTTTGCTCTATGGTAAGCAACTGCAATTTTAATTGCTGTCTCTACTGCTGTTGATCCACAAATTGTAAAAAACATTTTATTTAAATCGCCAGGTGTATGTTTTGAAATTTTTGTAGCTAATTCAAAAGATCCACCGAAACCTTGTTGAAATGGCTGAGCATAATCTAATGTCTCTAATTGTTTGGTAACAGCTTCTGTAATTTCTTTTCTTCCATGACCCAGTGGGTTACAAAATAATCCAGAACTAGCATCTATTTGAGTTTTCCCATGGTGTGTTTTTAAATAAACACCCTTGGCTTCTGTTATTAATCTCGGGTTTGCTTTAAAATCTTTGTTGGATGTAAATGGCATCCAATGTTCATTTAATGAATTTGGTACTAAAGTTCTGTTTTCTGAGCTCATAATAAATTTTTTTAAGTTAATAAATAAAATTCTTAGACTAAATTTTGTTGTTTGCTAGAACTTTTTTGTCTTTAGAATTGCTCTAAGATAATATTTCAACCTTTGATTGTACTGTTTATTTTGTTTTACATCTCCTTAAAATTGAATTTTAATGTGACTAATTTAATTAAATTAATGAGAGGATAAAAATGAAAAAAATAATTAGTTTTATTCTAGGAACAATTGTGGCTCTTAATCTATCTATATCAGTTGCAAATGCGGCTGCTAAAGAAGTAAGAGTAGCTTTCTTTCTAGAATGGCCAACGCCAAACCAAGAAGATAAGGTTAAAGGACTATATGAAAAGGCTTTAGGTGTTCCCGTTAAATGGACTAACTTTTCAAATGGTGGAGCAATGACTGACGCTATGTTAGCAGGAGATATTGATATTTCTTACTCGCAAGGTTTAGTTCCATTTATAAATGCTGTTAAATCTAAAGCACCTTTGAAACTTGTTGATATTGCTATGGAATACGGAATGGGTGGAACTACTTGTGTTACATCTAATGCTTCTGGAATTACAAAAGCAAATGGATCTGAGTTAGAAGGT
>Ga0209631_10002607_pt1 | contig 21461 bp, 17 predicted proteins | sample COG_08_FD_184752 | JGI IMG/M metagenome (GOLD analysis project Ga0209631, IMG submission 184752) | Pelagic Microbial community sample from North Sea - COGITO 998_met_08 (SPAdes) (version 2) | ecosystem: Environmental > Aquatic > Marine > Neritic zone/Coastal water | place: Helgoland, sampling... | reverse complement strand
CGCTGATGCCACAGGTATTTAGGTCAACCGTAGCCCCGTTGGCCGGGCAACGCGCTGTCTGCTCATCCACAGGAACCCCACCGGCACAGGCCACGTCAATGACCGCCTCATGAGTCTCTCCCGCATCATCGATCCATCCCTTGATAACCTGCAAACGCTGCAATGGCGCGCTCGCGGCGTCCGCCTGCGCCCACAACGCCAACTTCAATTCACCTGCTCCGGGCCGTAAGTCCGCGCCCATCGTCACTGCAGACTCATACGCTCGCGTGATTCCGTTTTCAGCGTCCATCAAATCAGCCGGCAAGTCATAACCTGCAAAAAAGCGTAATCGTATGCGCGGGCCCGAGGTGGCAAAAGTCTCCTTCCTGCGGAAGGCCGCATAAATGGACTCGCGCGTGTTTTCTTCCGCCCAAACCGCGGCTAAACCTGCGGCACCAAAACTAGGCTGCGCCCCCCCAACATACAGTTCACCCTCCACCTCAATCATCGCTTGCGGCGCTAACGTGTTGAAGAGCAGCCCTTCTAATGCACCAAACGGCACTGCGCCACGCAATTGCCCGTCTGAGGAAAGCACACCCAACTTGGAGCTGAAATTTGACTCATCATTTTGCGCAGCACCGGTATGCGTATCACTGGATCCAATAACGCCAAACGCATACGGATTGGTTAAGCCCTGCGCCTCCAACGCCAATCCCTTGCGCAACGCGTCACGCACATAGCTACCCTCGGGTTTGCTGGGCAGAGTCGTCGCAACCCGAAACTCCATCAATTCAAAATCAGCCCATTCATCGCGTGTCGACAGTGCGGGATGCGTTTCAGAAGTGCCCTTGATTTGCGTGATCTCAACCAGCGGCTCATTGCGAATCCGCTGCACCGCGTAGGCTTCGTCAATCGGATCGCCGGCCCAATCAACGACTTTAAACATCTCGCCGTTTGAGCCATTAGAATTATGCGGAATCGCCATAGCTTCAACACCATCTTCGCGCAGTGTATCCATCCAGCGCCACAGGTCTTCCGGATTGCGGGAGTGAATCCGAGAAAAAGGAATTTCAGGCACCCGATCACTCCCCCGGAAGATCACATTGCGGTGCAGATTACCCCGGTCTGCAGAGGAGGTCGTATATTCATAAGCGACAAAAGTGGTAAATCGACCAGGATCATTAAATCGGTCCGCCGCTTTGACCGTATCCGCCCAAGCATTGCGGATAATCGCCAAAGGTATCTCTGGATCCATGTTCCCGCTGACAACTTCCGCGCTTAACCCTTGTGAAATTCCACCAAAGCTCTGCAATCGCTCAGCTAGGCTCCAGCGATCCATATTGTCTGGGTCATTCAAACCATGTAGCACTTGGGTGGGGGGAAAAGCCGATATCGCGCTGGTGGTATCTGCAGCTTCAGCCGCAACCCCCATGAACATCCCGTGGTCAGTAACCGCATAGAAATCCAGTGGCCTCCGCAGCTGCATGTCATATCCTGACGGGTGTTTGATCGGCTCACCTAGCGCGAACCGATAGGCATCATAAGGAGTGGCAAGCGTTCCGAAAGAAAAAGCATCAAACGAATACGTCGTGTGCACGTGAAGATCGCCGAAGAATGCACTGCGCTGCGGGTTGGCGGCGGGTCGACGCTCGACAACGACATGCTGCGTTTCAAAGACCGGTTGATTCAAAATGACGCGCTGATTCAAATCAGGCAAATCAGCATCACTGCACCCTACAAGCGCAAAAAAAACACAAAAGATCAGCGCAAGTTGTCTCGCCAATTTTAATCTCTTCATGAAGTTCCCCTACACAATAGACCACAGGGCTATGATTACACGGACCTGATAAGCAATACACCCACCAAAAATTCTTAGGCAAAGCCTGTCGCGGAACTCAACGCCGCACCCAGCGAATAACCCCGTAGGCGATCAACATCAGCATAGCGATGCCTGGCATCCAATATTTTGCAATCTCTCCCGCCAACGCGCCAACAGTGTGAAACAAAACAAACATAATGGCGACATAGGTGAGTGCCGTGAGCACCACAATTGCGCTGAACTTGGGGTAGAAAACCTTGAAAAATCCGCAGGCGACATAGGCGGGCACGCGCGTTCCGGGCACAAACCGCACGACAAACAACGTCTTGAAAAGATCATGCTGAAGCCAATCTCCCGCCATCGACACTCTATTTTTTTGCGCAAAACGACGCGCCCACTGCCGGTCGCGTGCAAAAAATCCCAGCCAATATTTCCACAAATCACTTGCGGTCAGTCCAATCAAAATAGCAAGGAACAAGGGGAATACCGGACCGACGCCCAACATAGAGGCCGTTGCAGCAGCGATAACTGCCACGTCTTCTTGCAGGAACGGTAAGCATGCAATCGCGATATACAGCGCCCAACCCGAAAGTCCTAGCAATGCCTCACCGTCCATTTCTAATCCGCTAACCAAGCAACGTCCAAGTCTATCAGAGAACCTTACCTTTGCGACTGAGCATGAGTTAGGCCGCCATAAACCAGCACCAGTATCGATGCCAAAACACAGACAGACTCGACATGCGCGAAGTACCTAGACAGCATACGAGGCTACAATTTACAGTGATGTTTTCAAAGGATGTCAAATATGCAACGTGCAACCGACGCTTGGCCCGATGCACCCGATCTGCAACACCGCACCCTCGCCTTCGACCTGAACGGTCATCATTTTGAGGGACATTTAGTTGCACCGGCCGCAGAGGTTGGACCGAGACCTCTGATACTGGTAATCCACAACTACCAAGGACTCAAACAGTTCGATCGAGACGTCGCAGAATACCTCGCCCGTCTGGGCTATGTAGGACTTGCCATCGACATGTATGGCGACCAAGTTCCCATGGACCAAAGGGAATTCCCCACAGATCCTGCCCTGATTGAACCGTTCCAAAAGAAATGCTTTCAGGCCATGGTCTGGCTGGACCACGACCACAGCTGGTTCAGGGCGCTGCTGACCCAGTGGATTAAAGTAGGCCGCGCCGACCCAGCCTGCGACGACCGGCGCGCACCTTCGGCCATCGGATATTGTTTTGGCGGCATGGCCGTTCTGGAATGTGTCAGAGCGGGGCTAGACCTCAGCGCAGCCATCTCCTTTCATGGCCTTTTGCAAACCGGTGAAGATCCAAATCCCGGGCACTTCGGCGCTGCGCGGCCACCACTGAAGCCCGCACCAAATCATTACAACACCAACACCATTGTTTTGATTGAGAATGGCGCCAATGACCATCTCGTTTCACAACACAGCAAAGAGCGTTTTTTCACCGAAATGGATGACGCCGGGGTCGATTGGAGCTTTGTCGAACACGCACAGACACCACACGGGTTTGCACTACCACGACAAATCGGTCCTCCAGGACATTTACATCCAGCTGCCGACCTGCGGTCAACACAAAATATGCTCAGCCTGTTCAGAGAGGTTTACCCGGACATTGCTCAAAACCCGGTTACACACAACGCAGCCGGCACAGCTATTGCGTGAGGAAACCAATCTCTGCAGATGACACAAATTAAACCACCAAATAATTATTCTGCGCGCAATGAAATCAAACCGGGCTTTGTTATGATCTGCCATCATGAATATTGACCTTGATACCGGCCGCCTCATCGTATTTGTGGGTGGGTTATTTATTTTTGCGATTATGGAACGGTTCATGGCATCGCGCAGCGCAACCAATTCCCTCGGGAAGCGGATTGCCCTGCATAGCCTCATTGCCGCAGTCAATACAACCCTCGTGCGTATTTTGATCTATGTGCCCTTACTGGCTTGGATTGTTTATGTTGAACAAATGGGCTGGGGCGCAGCACGCTGGCTAGGCTTAAATGGCGCGGCAGAATTTGTAGTTTCTATTGTCGTTCTCGATGCATTCGATTACTTCTGGCACCGAGCAAACCATCGCATTCCTTTCCTTTGGCGTTTTCACAAAGCGCATCATTCGGACAACGACCTTGATGTATTCACCGCCCTACGATTCCACCCCGGAGAACTATTTATTTCGTCTGGCGTTAAAGCGGTATGGATCGTATTGTGGGGGCCCTCTGCAATCGCATGGTTCTTATTTGAGATGATGGTTAGCCTCTGCGCACAAATGCATCACGCTAACCTTGATCTTCCTGACCGTATTGAAAAACCGCTCGCCAAATTATGGGTTACGCCAAGATTTCACGCCGCCCACCACCTCGTCGACCGACAGTATGGCGACAGAAATTTTTCTACTCTGCTCAGCTGTTGGGATACGTTGTTCTCAAGTCAGGCTCCTTGGATTACCCATGACGGTATCACTCAAAAGGTCATGGGACTGCCGGATGCACGCGAGCAGACACTTTCGCCCCTGCAACTGTTGCTCGAACCACTAAAAACCCGTAACTTGTCCCTTGGCGACCGTAACACCAGCTGAGCAGTTTTCAGGCAACTCGGGCCTGAGTGATGTGAGGGTCTTGTGATTATTAAAATGGACACAAAACAATGAAGACAATCGTTCTATTCGTTCTATTCGTTCTGCTCGCACTATTTTCGTTGACTGCTCAGGCTGACGGTCACGCAAACGAGCACGGCGGGAAACCCGCCAGTTCTCAAGAGCATGGCGGTAGCGCTGCGGCAACCAGCGAACACGGTGGTACAGCGGCAGAAGACGAGGCACATGACGCTGAGGACCACAGCACCATGGAGCACGGTGGAGAAGCCGCCGAGTCTAACGAGCACGGCGGAAAAGCGGCACATTCTAAAGACAGTTAAAGGATAACAACCTAAACATCCTGTCAACGCAATCTGTTGAAGAGGCCGGATAAATTGCTCCTAACGTGCGCTAGCCGTCTGCTATTGTGGGCGGTTATCACGTTGGTTGTGACCACAAAATTAAGTTGGGCTGGCGACTCCAAAAACCCGCCCACTAAATTTTACGCTCAAGACATTAAGTCCGCCATGCGCAGCCACCTCGAACAAGTCACCGACACAGACGGTCTATTCCACATTACCGACAATGTCACCGAGCAAGCGCTGACTCTAAAGTTTGTACAGATACATAATCCAGTTAGACAGATTGGCACGGACATCTATTTTGCCTGCACCGACTTCCACGTTGACGGCAAATCCGACAAACTTTATGACATTGACTTCTGGCTGCACGAGGAAAATGGTGAACTAGTGGTCTACCAGACTAAAATTCACAAAGAACCGCGTCGGTCGCTACTATACGGCTGGTATAAACACCCTCGCTACACATTCGTGAACGATGAGATCGAATACTTGTATAGCGATTGAAACAACACATGTTTGCGTTGTACCCATCACCCTGCAGGCCACTCTAAAACCGTTCCTCTAAAGCCAATGAGGGCCTGCGACCCATTGGTGGGGTCAGATAGGCAGCTCAGCGTGCGCTGCTAAAGCTGCTTCAATTCTTTCTTCAACGCTTTCTCTACGCGCTTACTCGGATTCATCGATAATGCCAGCTTAGCTTCTTCCTTAGCAGCCTGCAGGCGCCCCAGACGCTCATTTGCCCTGACGCGCATAAGGTAGGCTACCGTGATATCAGGATCCCACCATCTTTTCTCTCCTTCTAGGAACTGGGCAGCCGCTGTGAGGGCTTTTTCATAGTTCTCGGTTGCCATGTACAGCTGCGCCAGCGACATATAGGGGCCTGCACGATCCATTAGGATTGCCGCTTCCTGATAGGCTGCCTCGGCGCCTGCCGAATCATCTTGTAAACTGAGCAGCAGGCCTTTCGCCATCGCGCCATAGCCCTTATCCTGCTGATCAATCTCCTGCACCATGTTCACTGCGCGATCCATATCGCCACCGGCTATCCCCGGCGCACTAGCGTAATACGCAAATATTGCGTACCTGGCATCGAGGTTTTGTGGATTCTTAGCAACCGCGTCCTGCCAAGACGACAATGATTTTTTGGCTGTACCTACTTTTTTGAATACGTTGACTTTGTCTACAAGCTCCAGATAGACCAATCCCGCCAAATAAAAGGCCTCGCTGTCTTTCCCATAGCTGACCTGCAATGCTTCCAGTGTCTTCAATGAAGCGGCCAAATCCCCGGTCAAATACTGCACCCTAGCAAGATGGAATTGTGTATCTCGGGTCCGCTGCGCCTCGGGCAAGTCGCTCAATGAGCTCAGGGCTGCTTCAAAATCTCTCGCGTGAACTGCATCAAGCGCTGAAACAAGGGTCTCGTCGGCCGCGACGGGTAAACAAAGGATCATGCAAAGGAGAAGGATTGTCAGTGATCGCATAGACCGCATACCAATGTAAAGAACAGCCTTGGAGCATACAAAATTTTTAGCCGAACTTCACAGGGAAGACAAACATTCAAGCGGTGATCGAAGTTGTTGTAGGATAGTACGCCAGCATCCCTCCAGAGCAGATTATTTTTCCGATGACAGCTCGCCGCTCTACTGCGTTAAAACAAGCGATTTGGCTCGTCATTGCGGCCATCCCTCACGGCCGCGTATGCACATACGGTGATATTGCAAACATGGCAGGACAACCGGGACAAGCGCGCTGGGTCGGACGATTATTGTCCGAGCTTCCTCCAGACAGTACTTTACCATGGCACCGCGTTGTGAATGCGAGCGGCAAAATCACTCATCCCAACGCCAGCAAACAAGTGCAGCGCTTGCAGGATGAAGGTATTCAAACTGTCCATCAAAGAGTTGCGCTCAAGCGATACCGTTGGCAGCCATGACAGCTAGATTCGCATAACGTTTAACTCTGTCGCTGCAAATACACAATCAAATCGTTAGGGTAACGCCGCCGAAAACCAAAAAGGCTCAAGCTGATGATCTCCGGTTAAGGTTTCTCGGAGATTCCCTGCCTCATAAAGGCGCCCGTTAAGCATCACATGACTAATATCATCTGTCCTGCGAATATCTTCGAGCGGATTGCTGTTCATGATCACAAGATCAGCCAGTTTGCCAACCTCGATTGAACCTAAGTCATTCGCCATCCCCAAATATTGCGCAGGGTTTATCGTAGACAGCGACAATACCTGCATCGCCGACATTCCCCCCCGAGCAAAACTCCACATCTCCCAATGTGTTGCCAGCCCTTCTCTCTGGCCGTGTGCACCGGTGTTAACCACAACACCAACATCAAGCAAGCGCTTGGCCGACCGCGCAGCATCATCATCACGGTAATCTCTTTCGGGTGCCTTGAGCCGCCGGACCGAGCGAGGCTGCAAAATAGTCGGCGGCACAAACCCAGAAAGTATTGGATGGGTCCACACATCACTTTCAGCATAATAATAATCTTCCGATGTAAGCCCCCCGTATACCACCACTAACGTGGGGGTATACCCCACTTGAGAAGCACCCCAAAACTGCACCACATCGTCATACAGATTAAGCGCCGGCACATTGTGCTCAATCCCCGTGGACCCATCAGCTATGAGATTCATATCCATATGAAACAATGAGCCCCCTTCAGCGACAACCAACATTTGTTCGATTCGGGCGGCCTCAATGACCTGTTGACGTTGCTCTCGACGCGGTTGGTTATAGTTCTTTATGCTGATCGCGCCCTGCGCCTTAAGTCGGCGAACATGCCTTAACGCATCCTCAAGATTCGACACCGGCGCAAATCCGAGGCTTTTGGCACCATAGACAATGTTGCCGGTAGAAAAAATTCTAGGACCCAGTATTTTGCCTGCTCGCTGATATTCCGCCGCCGCAAACACTTGCGCTGCGTTGCTGGACGGGTTGTGGACCGTAGTCACCCCTAATGCCAAATGAGCAAGCATATTGTAGTTCTGCTCAGGGACCACATTACCCCTGGCATACGGTCCGTGGGCGTGCGCATCAATCATGCCAGGCATGATGGTTTTGCCTCTTGCATTGAACACCTTTGCATCTTGCGGAATACGCACATCCGTCCCTAGCGCCTTAATACGGTTACCTTCTATCAACACCGTTGCGTTATCTAACACACCACGCTCAGCGTTCATCGTAATCAGACGAGCGCCAATAATTGCCGTTATTCCTGCTGGCTTTGCCGCGGTTGCCCGCATGGACAGGGGTGTTTTCTGCAAATTAGGTTGTTCGTTAAACAACACATCATCAACATCAGCGGTGAAGTAATCTGGCCCGGTTGACCACGACAGCGACCGGCTGTCATTCGACCAGTGCACAAATAATCCACCAACAAAACTGGCGCGTTTACCTGGCACAGTAGCCATTTTGGGGCTCAGTACCAAAGGTTGGCCGGTTAAAGGACGCAGCGCCACGTGCACGTCAAACCCTTGCTGATGAGCAATATAATGGCCATTGGGAGAGACATAAATCACCCGCGCCAAATCACTTATCGCTTCCTCGCGAACATCACCACCCAAGCGGTCCATCGACAACAGTCGGGTCTTTGCGTCATCGCTACCGCGACCCGATGTCGAGCGTTCCCTCTTATTTATGAACAGTCGGCCGCCCGGACCAAAATGCGGCGCAAAACCCTGCCGGGTAACCAAGCGCATTGCACCCGTATCTATAGACATCAAATAAACACCGGGCTCAGTTCCCCAATGCGGGCTTGTGAGCGCACTCCCGGTATTTTTTAAAAACAACAAGTGGCGATTATCTGGCGATACCGTTAACGATGCGTAATGCCCTGGCTGCCGGCTGAGTTGCTTAGACAGTCCCCCACGGCGCGACACGCTGCGCATACTGGCAAGGCTATCGTCTTGCCAGTTTAAAAAATAAATTGTCTGACCGTCCGGTGCCCACACCGGCGAATATTCAAACCCTTCACTATCTGTTGTCAGTCGTCTTGCAGTCTGATTGTCCCGTTTGATCCAAAGCTTGCCTAAAGATTCAAACAGCACCTCTTCATTGACCGGCGACCGACTGGCGAAGCGGACCATGCTCGTTTGAAATTCATCGGGGGCCACGGCAACTTTTGGCTGCGGCGGCGCAAATAGCAGACGCTGATCACGCACTCGAAAAGGTATATTCGTAACTTCTCCGCTGGCCAGCGCCACCGACCGGATCTTGCCCCCCGCCCAGTAGACCAAACCATGGCTATCAGGCATCCACGCAATATTTGGATAAACCCCATTGACCGCCCAAGTTTCTTGCATATCGGGATCCAGATTATCTGCAATAACTTGATCTATGCCTGATTCTAGGGCCTTTACATGCAACTTACTGATGCCTTCAACGCGCTTAATGTACGCTAAGCTTTTTCCATCCGGGGACGGCGTTGGGCGTACCGCGCCACCTGGACCGCCGGCAACTACCTGAGTTCGCCTGCTGATCAAATCCAGCGACTTGATATTGAATACCTGTGAATTACTGTCCTGATGATAAACAAACATATCACCCGGCGTTGCGTTTTGTGTGAAATACAAACGCTGCCCGTCCGGTGAGAAGGCCGGCTCACCCAATTCTTTCTGATAATTCGCGCTTGGCTTTTTTACCACCGCCACACCCTGCGCATCGGGCTGTCCTGATACGTGGTAAAGCCAGATTTCGCCCGTGCCCAAAGACCTAGAAGTTGTAAAGTGTTTCCGCGCTGCTATGTATTGACCATCCGGCGACCATGCTGGACTATTGAGTAGTCTGAAGGATTCGAAAGTAATCTGCTTTAAAGCACCGTCTGCCAGTCTTAGGGTCCAAATATTATCCCCGCCATCCCGATCCGAAGTGAAGGCAATAAAACGTCCGTCCGGAGAAAATCGCGGCTGAATATCCCAACTATGATCGCCGACCAGAAGTTTGGCCTCTCCGCCGGTTATCGGCAGAAGGTAAATATTGCCCAGCAAGTCAAAGACCAGATTTTGCCCATCAGGGGAAACGTCCAGACTCATCCAGGTGCCCTCGTCAACATCCAGATCAATGCTTGTTGTTACTGCATCAACTGAGGGGGTCTCAACTTGCCAGTCCGCGACATCGCCGGCGCGGGCGTCGGCTACCCATATCCAAACGCACATTATCAACCAAAGGGTCAGTGCTGTTATCCGCACAACTTATGCCTCGGTGTCTGCATCTGAAACCAAAAACCGATAGATCGTAGTCTGGTGATATTTTGCTCCGGGCTTAAGATTAACCGAGGGGAATTGTGGCTGATTCGGCGAATCAGGAAAATGCTGCGCCTCCAGACAAAACGCCCCGTGTCGGCAGTAAAGCTGACCATCAGCGCCTTCAACGCCGTCTAAGAAGTTACCCGTATAAAATTGCACTGCAGGCTCTGTTGTCGAAACGGTCATTACTCGTCCGCTCGGCGGATGTTCTACTGTCGCAATAAGCGCAGGCGAGGCCAATCGTGCGTCACCACGCACAAAACAATGGTCGTAACCGCCGGGTACATCGGTCAAGCGCAATCCAATCGTTTGAGCTACGCGAAAGTCAAACGGCGTCCCCGCGACAGGCACGATTTCACCCGTGGGGAGTAATGCTTCATCAACCGGAAGATAACGCTCACAGCCCAACATCAGGCGATGGCCAAGCACATCTGCGACGCCCGCGCCTGCGAGATTCCAGTAACTATGATGGGTTAAATTCACCGGCGTAGCACAAGTCGTAGCCACCGCATCATATTCAATCACAAGCTCATTTTTTTCCGTGACCCGATAAGTGATCTCAACGGAGAGTTCACCGGGGTAACCTTCATCACCATCTGCACTGGTATAAGCCAGCTTCAGGTAATGCTCACCGCCGTCAACCAACGCCCACACTTTTTTATTAAAACCCTCAATACCGCCATGCAGGTGATGTTCACCCTCGTTTTGACTAAGCTGAATCATCCGCCCATCGAGCTCAAATTTACCTTGGTTGATCCGATTCGCACAACGGCCTATCGTCGCTCCAAAATAGTTAGCATCGTTGATAACACCCGACGCGTCCTCGTAGCCCAGCACCAAATTTTGCCTAACTCCCTGTTTGTCCGGAAAATAAAGACGCGTTAAGGTAGCGCCAAAATCGGTGAGTTCAACCGACAATCCGTTTGGACTTTGCAGTTTGAAAAGCGAAACTTCCGCGCCCTCAAGCGTGCGACCAAAAAAGGTTTTGCTCAGTTTCATAAAGACCTCAAACCACTAAGATTCAAATAGATACCTTCCTATCGAGCGCAACATATCATCCGCTGCGCGCGCAACCAATACCCGCGGGCGCTGCATGGTTGAAATAAAGCAATGCACTATGCTCAAACAAGATATCCACTGCATTAGCTACCGCCGCGGTGTCAGCAAAATGCCGTCAAGCGGTTAAAGGCGCTGCATGATCTCAAGAACAGGACGACGTAGAAATTTTGCCTACGCCCTTATATCGGAGGGATGGTTCCAGCCAAATTAAGTTTGACCAGATCAGGTTTCAAAACACAGAGCTCGGCCAACAGGCCGAGCTCGTCTGGTTTATGACCGCTTATTGAGCGCCAAATGTATACGACACACCCAGCTTGATCATGCGACCAAAGGGATTGTGGTTATACGCGTCATAGTTCAGGTCATTGGCAACCTGCGGTGGATCTTCATCAGAAATGTTGAATATAGACAACGATACAGTCAGATTGTCGACCATGTTATTCACATAGGTGACATCATGGGTCAGGTAATCGTCTACTTTGCGCAGCGCAGCCGGCGTATCAGACGCTTCATCATCGTAGCCTGAGACCCAACGCCCCGTATAGCCCAGTTGGTGTTGCTCATTACCCCATCGAACAAAGAAGTTGTTTTTGTATTCAGGAATCGGCGTGAACGGTGTACCTTCGTTAGACAGGCCTACAAAATCTCCACCAGAGGCCAGAAGAATTCCTTCCCCAGAGATAAAGTCGTCCGACTTATATTCGAGCGTATAGGTCCCTTCGACGCCAAGGTCTAAGGATCCGCCACCCAAGTCATCAAACGTGTATTTAGCCACGTAATCGATGCCGGAAGTTTCAATATCAGAACCGTTGATTACAAATCGGCTGATTCTTTGCACACCGCCGATGCTCGTGCCTTCGGGCGTCAAACGACTACGCAAGATATCACAACTGGCTGAACCAACACCGGCGCCGCCGTCTTCACAGCCGGCATTACCGTAGGCGTTGACAATTTGATTCGCTGATTCCAATTGTAGCGGATCGCTAAAGTCAAAGGACCAGTAATCAACCGAAGCGTAGACATTTCCGGTCTGGAAAATTGCACCAAAGTTAATTGCAGTGGCTTCCTCAGGATCCAAATCAGGATTTCCCGTGGTGTCTACTGCTTTAAACGCCAGTGCTGGAGTAATGAACCCAAGCGCTGTTGAGGTACCGCTCAACGCGCTCGAGGGCGGGCCACGGAAAGTTGTGGAGGCTGAGCCACGGAAAGTCAGCATTTCTGTCGCGTTCCAGCGAACAGCAATTTTTGGATCGAAAGAGGAGCCGCCATCATTTTTACCATAATCTTCGTAGCGGAACGCAACCTGCATTTCCAGAGAGTCAGATAAAGGTAAGTTGAATTCGGAAAAAATCGCATAAATTTCGCGATCGGTCGACTCTTCGTCGGTCGCGGCGAGGAACGCCAATTGCCCAGCACCACCAGCACCACAATCTAGTGTCGCTACATGGCCCAACGTGACTGACATCGGATTATTGAAGGGACAAGGGTTAATCGCTCGATTGGCAACATCATAGACTTCAAAATCATATTCGTCTTGGCGAACCTGAACACCAGCAGCCCAGCCAATGGCACCACCGCCAAGCTCAACACCCATCTCTCCGTTGAATATCGCATCGAATACCAATTGTTCATTGGTCGATATAGAACCTGTCGTCGCGGTCATCCAGTTGATCAACGCATCAGAATTAGCCACCGATGGGTCATACGCCGGATTAGCACCTGTTACCGCAGAGAAAGGCAGTGCATTGGAAAACGGATTATAGTACTCACAGCCGCCAGCACCTGGTGTGCCCGTCGCCGGATCACAACCTGCACCGCCTAAACCGTCCATGGCAAACGCCATGCGCTCAATGTACATGTCACTACCCGTCACGAGACGCTCGCGACTTGACCAGCCCAAGCTGACGTCAAAACCAACGCCGTTTTCAAACGAGCCTTTGAATCCAGCAGAAATTCGTTGCGTTTCCGTTTCTCGCTTAGCTGCCTCAGGCTCACCGTTGCGACCGCTTACGCCAAGCATCCGAGACCAACTGTATACGCCAAGCTCATCTGCGATGAGACCCGGGTTAGCGGCTTTCAGAGCCATCAGGCCAGGATGAGTGGGCGCAACAAACCGATCAGCACCAGTGAGGGCTTGAGGCGGATAAGCCGGAGACGTTTTCCATGCTGGAATGTCCATTTCAGCCCATAACACCTCTGCGTGGAAACTCACTCGATCATTGATGTCGTAGTTCACTTCACCAAAAACCTTCGTATTTTCTTCTTCTTCGATCAAGTTATCAAAAAAGGTGTACTGAAAACGACAAAATCCACCCGCTGAGGTGTTTCCTACCGCTTCACAATTTGGATCGGGAAGCAGACCCATCGCAAAAGGCGGGCTTGCTGGCGTACCGTCTGGATTCGCCATGGCCGGCAAGAGCGTGCCAGGGTTGCCGATCGATGACCAACCACCCGGCGCCGGATTTTCAGCATATGTGCGAAGCGCCCAATCGCGATCGCGAATGCGTAATTCTGAACGCTCGCCATATTCTGCTGACAAAGCCCAGCTCAAATCACCGGCGGATCCGCCCCAAATCGCGCTGATCTCAGTATCTCCATCTGAACCATCAATGTCCTGAAAAGAGCCGCCGATTTCGAAACCTTCAAAATCGCTTCGGGTGATGAAGTTCACCACACCACCGATAGCATCGGAGCCATAGGTCGCTGCAGCACCGTCTTTTAGCACCTCCAAACGACGAATAGCGATTGATGGAATCGCGCTGATATCCACACCCAGATTCTCGGTGGCAACATGACGCTTGCTGTTCAGCAAAACGAGGGTTCGAGCAGCTCCGAGCCCTCGCAGATTGACCGTTGATACGCCTTCGTTGCCTTGACCACCACGTGTGTCAAACTGATTGGTTTCCGCCAATGCACCGGAGCTGACGTTCAAATTACGAATCATTTCATTAATGGACGGATCGCCCACGGCCTGCATATCCGCGCGCGTCAGTACTTCCACCGGCAAGGCCGCATCTTCCGGCGTACCGCTAATATAGGATCCGGTTACAACCATTTCCTCAATGGCCTCGTCATCAGCCGCAATCACCGAGGCTGACAAGCCTGTCATTGCCACTGCTATTATGCTCGCCTGCACGCCGCGCTTAGGGAGCCAACTCCCTCGCTGTTTTGTCATGTTTCCTCTCTCCAAGATTTCTTGACATTCTATTGATTATTTCGGAGCACTTTCTGCCCGATCGCACAGAGAAACATAATCTATAGCGTTGCACAAGATGAAAATTTTGAGCTGGCACGCTGGGGTCGAACGAGAAGCCAGCAGCCGCGATCTGCGCCAAAACCAGAACTATTTTTTGAGCCCACAAGGGCGATATTAAGGAGCGCTCACGCCACGCAGAAACGCGACCAACTCGCGCAAAAAATAATCCCGGGAAGACTCCAGGAAAGCCGCATGGTCACCACCCGGCACACTCACCCACTGTTTATGTCCGGTCGCAAAACGACTGATTAATTTCAACTGCACGTCCGCCGGTGCGATCGGATCATACTCACCAGAAATAACCAGCACAGGTACTGTGATCTGTGCGCCCTCAAGCGCGTTGTACTGATCGACTTGCCGAACATCTACTCGAATCGGATCCGCTCTCAACGCGTGCGCAACATAGGCATCTATGGCTTTTTGGCTAATCGAACCGGGAGTAATAAAATCGCTCGCCGCCGCCTCGGCGGTATTCCTTTTAAATGCTGGCTTAATATCAGGCGCATCGACCGCAAGATCCACATCATCGTCCCGCCAATATCCAAAAAGCGTCAAAGAGGATGCCATATTAGGATGACGCTGAACGGCCAACTGCGACACCGTTGAACCCATCGACCAACCAAATAAATGCGGCTTCACCTCCCAGTCGTCGCGGGAGCTGATCCACGCCAAAATAATTCCCACATCGTCCGCTGCTCTATTGGGTGTTAACCATTGGGTCGCATCTCGCGGTGTTTCACCATACCCACGAAGATCCACTGCATACACCGCATATCCTGCCTCAACCAATCCATCCATCAACGATAGATCTTCTCCCTCGACCTGCAGGTCAAAATCCGGCAACGCGCTCCAAGTTCTACCATGCACGAGCAATATCGCCTGCCCAGCTGCTTGCGCGCGCTTCTCCCACACCACCATTGGGTGACCATCTGCTTCTACGATATGACGTTCAAGCGCAGCAGGCTCGGCGGCAGCAGCGCTCAACGTCACTAAGATCATCAGCGCAGAAAACAGCAGGCGCTTGCTCAAATCCGAAATGCCGGGAAAAAAAGTCATGAGCGCGCCGCGCCTTGAGCGATCAAACGCTCAGTTTCCTCTAAATCCGAAGTTAAACGCCGAGCCCCGAGAAAATAATGGATTGCAGCCCAGGTATTGGCAATCACCGCTAACAGCAGCGCGAAGCGTAATGCGTCGATGCCGTATGACGGTTCCAGAATATCGCTCGCGATACCTACAAAATAGGGCCCCAGACCCATGCCAATGATATTTAGCATGAACAACAAAATTGCTGACGCGACGGCGCGCATCCGCAAAGTCACTAACGCTTGTGTCATCGCAAACGAAGGCCCCAAATACATGCCACCAAATATAGAGACAATAAATAAACAACCCAGCGCAGTCGGCAAACCATCATACATGTAGGCAACCACCTGAAAAGGCACCATCACGATCGTGGCGATACCCGAGACCCAAAGATACCATCTACGATCACCTCTCCTATCTGAAAGTCGATCGCCAAGGAAGCCACCCGCAAAAGTACCAATAGCTCCAATGCCAGAGATCAGCGCAAGCCACCCGCCCACTTCAGCCAACGGCATTTCGTGACTGCGAATGAGAAACGGCGCGTTCCAGGTGCCGGCCCCATAGCCGGCAAACGCATGCAGTCCTGCAGCAAAGCCAATATGCCTGAACGAGCGCTTAGCCCAGAGGTATTTGAACACCTCAGCCATACTGGGAGCAGGAACATTTTCAATCGTGGGCACGGCGTTGGCTGTTTTAGCATCAGACAACCCCCTCGGCGGCTCGCGCAACGTCATCCATATGAGTAGCGCAACCAGTACACCAGGCAACCCCACCAGATAAAAAGTTGCTCGCCAGCCCAATTCCTGAGCGCCCCATCCCCCGACAAAATTACCGATCATAGACCCAATAGGAATACCCAGCGCATATATCGACAAGGCAGTCGCGCGTGTTTCTATCGGGAAATAGTCAGAGATCAGCGAGTGTGACGCTGGACTGGCACCTGCCTCACCCACACCCACGCCAATTCGGGCCAAGAGCAACTGGATGAAGTTACTCGCCATTCCGCAAATCGCCGTCATCAGACTCCAGATTACCATCGCAAGCGCCAAGACCTTGACTCGGCTCCATCGGTCCGCGAGAGCGGCGATCGGAATACCCAGCGTGGCATAAAACAAGGCAAACGCGAGGCCACCTAAAAACCCAAGTTCTGAATCACTCAGTTCCAGCTCGTATTTTATGGGCTCAAGCAAAATCGACAGAATCGATCTGTCGATAAAATTAATCACATAGCCTAATAAAAGCAGCCCGAGCACGTAATGACGATAACTCTGCGAAGACCGCGAAACTTCGGACATCATCCCTCCTTAGAAACAACTTAGTGCTGTCTGCCCCTTGACCCCTTAAAACCACCCCCATTTAAATCGTAAAAGGTCAACTGAGTCTATGGGCAACATTAGGCTAAGCCCTACTTTTTCTATGACAAACATGCTTTTTCGGCTTAAAAATAGGCACAATGGCTTCCTCAGCGCAGGCCGCTCGTCGGGGATACACATTATGATTACTATTTGGGGAGGCGCCAGCAGCCGATCGATGCGGGCACATTGGATGGCACATGAATTGGGCTTGGACTATGTCCCTAAGCTCATCGGATCTAGAACCGGAGAGACACAAACCCAAGCTTTTCGCCAACTCAATCCAAAAGAAAAAATACCCGTGCTTGAAGACAACACATTGGTGCTGACCGAAAGTGCAGCAATCGTCACCTATCTTGGCGACACCTATGGCAAGGATACAGGGCTTGTACCTCAACCCTACAGCCAACTGCGCGCCCTCTATAACCAATGGAATTCTTTTGTGCAAATGGAGCTAGATGCACACACCCTTTACGTGCTGCGCAAGCATCGCGACCTCAGCCATCTATATGGCGAAGCACCTGCCGCGGTGGACGCCGCTATCGCAGGTTTTCAAAAACAAATCACTGTCGCTGACGCCGCGATTTCGAACACCCCCTTTCTTGTCGGAGATCAATTCACAGGGGCTGATATTATGCTGGTCACCACGCTAAAGTGGGCAATGGCTTACGAGGTGAGCCTCACACCGGGGTTGCAGGCATATAGTGCCTTGCACACGGCCAGGCCCGCCTATCGTCAAGCCGGCCGACTAAATTTCAGCATTTCTGCAGGCGCTTAGACGCATCCCAGCAATCCCCTTCATCGAGCACTTTGCGTCATCGCAACTTTCAATCCCGCAAGATAACTGGCCCATGAAACCAACTGCGGATCAGAAAGACTGGCCCGCATGCGCAGGTCAAAGTTCTTATATTGCCGATTAGTGCCACGTTTGATGCGCTTTGGAATGTCAACACCGCCTCTTTGGATTTCTCTGCGAACCACCTGCTGTAGGCCTCTTAAGCATTCGGTAAGCGCCTCGCGAAATTCAATTTTTTGAGCCTCGTTCAAGTCCATCGCCACCATATGAACCAGTAAATCTGGCTGCAACCAGGGCGGCAAATCCTCCGCCGCGATTTCCGATTCTGCGTACACCGCGCTCATAATCACGCCCAGCGCCGCAACTAGAGCATATTTGCAAACATGCAACCGCAGCTTTGATAAGCCTATTTTCACCCCACGCATAGCTTCTCTCCCCCTCATGCAAAGCCCTTAGCCTAACAAAACTATCACCTTAACGTTTTGTCCCAGCACTCCCTCGCAGAGTACCCCAAGTGTTCTCAATTCAGTTAAACTGCCACTAATCGGGAAAACAGAGAACCGTTTTCTGCCCCACCCACCAAACTCTTGTGACAAGGCGTTACTCTAATGCACGTCAAATTGGCCGACATCGACCCAGAACTGCGACCTGCAGGCGCGCTGCTTAGGCTGATCATGAGACCTTCGGTACGCTTCTTTAAGTTCGCAGCTGCACTGATGCGTTTCGGTAAAGGCAAAGATATCGCCAACTTAGACTGCGAAGAGCAGTTTATTCCCTCAATCGATGACGCCCCCGCCATACGCACCCGCATCTATCGACCCAAAAACAATCAAAGTGACACACCGCTTCCAGGCCTGCTCTTTCTTCACGGCGGCGGATACGCGTTTGGCATTCCGGAAATGTCAACTGCAGACTATCAAGCACTAATAGAAACTCGAGCATGTGTCATTGTGGCACCCGATTATCGGAAATCGCTCGAAGCGCCCTATCCTGCAGCGATTAATGACTGTTACAGCGCGCTGATGTGGATGAAAAACAACGCTTTGGCACTTGGTATTAGACAGGATCAGCTGATAGTCATGGGACAAAGCGCCGGCGGCGGTCTCACGGCTGCAGTGTCTCTTATGGCCCGCGACCGGGGAGAGGTGAATATTGCTTTTCAAATGCCCCTCTATCCGATGATCGATGACCGTACAAGCACAGGCTCAGCAAAAGACAATAACGCGCCGGTTTGGTCCTCTAGGCACAACATGATCGCCTGGGATCTTTACTTGAGCGGGCAGTCAAAAAAGGACTTGCCGATATACGCAGCCCCAGCGCGGGCAATAAATTTTTCAGGACTGCCTCCCACAGTGACCTTCGTGGGGGCCCTTGATCCTTTTAGAGACGAGACCCTTGAATATGTGGAAAGGCTCACAGCAGCAGGCATACCGGTCGCATGCCAAGTTTTTGATGGCTGCTATCACGCTTTTGACGTGGTGGGTGCCAACACCAAAATCGGGCGTGAAGCCGCCGCGTTTTTGCACCACCACTTTGCGCGCGCCGTTGACAGTCACTTTGCGGCACAAACCCAGATTTAAGCGCTTACCGACAGGAGGGTGACATGCTGGACCGCGTGGATAGAATATTAATGGCCTCAAGTGACGCTGAATACACCGCCAGCCGCTGGTGCAATTTGGTCGACGCCGTCATTGATCGAAGAGCAGACGAACCCGCTCTGGGCAGCCGCAAAGTTGTCTTACGTCTGGGTGATGCGGAACTGGAAATTCACCAACCTTGGCGCACAGGCCCAGTTGCAGATCATTTGAATCACCAGGCCGGTCCATTGGCGGCAGGATTGGCGACAAACGATCTTCCCGCACTCATCGATCATCTCTCAAGCCAGTCAATTACCCCGATTCCACTAAGCGAAGGCCGCTTTTATTGTGATGCGGCGGCTTTGGGCGTACCTGGCTTGTGTGTTGTGTTATCTGAAGTCGAATATCATGCTACCGTCGGGCTGCTTACAAACCTCTATGAGTGCACACTACTCACTGGCGACTGCGCAACATCCACTACAAACATTGCACGCATATTTGGCTTGGACATCAGCCAGTTCGTGGCCATTCATTCCAACACCTACGGCTACGACGGCCAATTAACTCTGTTCGATAATAGCCGCCTGCATAGGATAGAGGCCATAAATCCGTACGATCAGACAAAAACCATGGGGCGTTTTCATCAGCGTTTTGGCCCCGCTCTTTATATGTGCTACGGCGAAGCGCGCGACCTGACCCCTATCCGCGAGCGCATGAAGGCACTCGCGCCGCAGGCGTGGACCGGCAACGATGACGATCCAGACAGCATGTTTATTCATCCGCGCGCAACGGGATCATGCATGATGGGCATCAGCCGCGAAACTCATGCTTGGAGTTGGTCCGGCTACCCAGAACGCAATGTCCCCGCATAGCGCTGTACCGATGGGCTATCAGCAGCCGGCCCATGCAGAACAGAACCAGCAGTCAGGGGCCCTTATGTATCATGAATCTGCTACGAATTAGGCTGAACGTTTTGCAAGGAGATCCTTTTGGCCGCAAGCACGCGCACACCTGAATCGCAAAACCCTCACCGGCGCCGTAACCTGTTGACGGACGAGTGGGTGTTGGTCTCGGCACAACGTTCAAACCGTCCCTGGCAAGGGGCCGTTCAAACCTCAGTCTTCGAACAACCTGCAGCGTATCAACCTGACTGCCATTTATGTCCTGGCAACGCCCGTGTTCACGGCAGTATCAACCCGAATTACAGCACCACATACGTTTTTGACAACGATCACCCAGCGTTAAATCAGCAGACCGGGCAAGCCAATCAGACCGACCCACTGTTTTGCTCAGAACCGGCTAACGGCGCATGCCGGGTTATTTGTTACTCACCCGACCACGGCAAAACTATGGCGCAAATGACTCGAGCAGAGATCAACAACACCATCCAATGCTGGCAATCCGAAATAGAGACACTGGGCAAACGCTATACTTACGTTCAATTATTCGAGAACAAAGGCGCGAGCATGGGTTGCTCTAGCCCACATCCACACTGCCAAGTATGGGCAACCTCTTACCTCCCCTCTATTCCCGCCCGTGAAGACACCACTCAGAAACACTGGCACAACATACACGGGTCAAGCCTTTTGTTAGATCTTGCCGAGCGGGAGAGTGCGCTCGGTGAGCGCGTCGTCGAATGCACGCCTAATTGGCTGGCCATCGTCCCATATTGGGCGTCTTGGCCTTTTGAAACCTTATTACTACCGCGTTTTCCAGTGCAAAAAATGTCTCAACTGACGGCGCCCCAAAAAAATGAACTATGCGCCATCTTAAAGGCTCTGACCATTCGCTACGACAATCTGTTTGAATGTTCGTTTCCCTACAGTATGGGCTGGCACAGCGCTCCCTACAGCCAAGATCAGGTCGAACACTGGCAGTTACACGCACACTTTTATCCACCACTGCTAAGGTCAGCGACCATTAAAAAATTCATGGTCGGCTTTGAAATGCTGGCGGAGGCACAACGAGACCTAACACCGGAACAGGCCGCCCAACGTCTGCGCGCAGTTGGGCCAGTTCATTACCGAGATACCCAATGAATACCCAGCTCACAGATCACCTAACAAAAAATTTTCGCCTGTCATTTGAGCACGATCCAAAGGTGATTGTTCGTGCACCGGGGCGCGTCAATCTAATCGGGGAACACACAGACTACAACGGCGGCTTTGTGCTGCCCTGTGCCATCGGCTTGGAAACACAAATCGCGGCCACTCCCCGGCCAGATCGACTGGTCAGAGTCGTCGCCGTTGATCAAAATAATGATGTTGACCAATTTGATCTCGCTCAACCCATCGTCCAACACCCACAAAAACAATGGG
>Ga0209631_10002605_pt1 | contig 21466 bp, 18 predicted proteins | sample COG_08_FD_184752 | JGI IMG/M metagenome (GOLD analysis project Ga0209631, IMG submission 184752) | Pelagic Microbial community sample from North Sea - COGITO 998_met_08 (SPAdes) (version 2) | ecosystem: Environmental > Aquatic > Marine > Neritic zone/Coastal water | place: Helgoland, sampling... | reverse complement strand
TGGCTTATAGCGAAAATAAACAACAAAAGGCTACCTCATTCCCAATGCCGAAACACAATAAGATTACTGGATGTGTTCTAGGTGTCATTGGCGCTGGCAACTTTGCACGTTCAATCCTACTTCCACAGCTCAAAAAAATGAGTGATGTTACTTTGCACACCGTGGCGACACAGAGTGGTGCGTCAGCTGAACGAACCAAAGTTGACTTTGGATTTTTGCATGCAACCACCGATATGGACGTTATTTTTAAAAACCCTGAAATCAACGCTGTCATAATAGCAACGCGCCATAACAGTCATGCTGATTTTTGCACACGTGCCCTTATGGCGGAAAAATTTGTATATGTTGAAAAGCCTCTGGCCTTGAGCAGAGATGAAGTGAACCATGTAATAGATGGACGAAATCAATCAACCAAATTTTTTCAAGTCGGCTTTAACCGACGTTATGCTCCTTTTTCTCAAATGATCCGTGACCATCTTAAATATCACAAGGGGACAAAGTTTGTCCTCCTTCGAATCAATGCTGGTCATATACCAGCAGAAAACTGGGTCCACGCTGCGGATGAAGGTGGGGGGAGAATTCTGGGTGAGGTCTGCCACTTTGTAGATCTAGCCCGATACTTAGTCGATTCGCCAATACTGTCAGTACAAGCAGACGCGGCAAAGATATCAGGTGGGGGCTGTGATGACCTTAATGTAGCGCTACGATTTGCTGACGGATCCCTTGCCACTATTGTTTATACTGGCCTTGGCAACAATCTCTATTCAAAGGAATTAATTGAAGTTTATAGCGGGGGCAGTGTTGTTTGCGTTGAGAACTTCAAGTCCTTTACTGTTGCTGAACATGGAAAGCTTAGAAAAAAAAGTTCCAACACTCAGGACAAGGGCTTCAAAACAGCATTAAAGAATTTTGTCAGCTCAGTCTCAAACGGTGGGGTGGCACCAGTTAATGAGTCTGAATTGATTGAAACATCACTTGCCACCATAGCTATTATGGAGTCCCTTCGAGAGGGTCGCCGTATAGAACTTTCTTGATTTTCAGGACTTATAAACAATGGACCTTGATCTAAATGCCTATATTGATGCAGAGATGTCCTCCCATGAGGAGGTGTTTACCGCCGTGCGCGATAGCATCTCAAAACCTTTTGGTGTTCTGTTGCGCGCATCTTTAACGGCCATTGGCAGTGGTGGGAAAATTGTTTTTTTTGGTAACGGTGGTAGTGCTGCGGATGCACAACATCTTGCAACAGAATTGACCGTGCGCTACATGAAAGATAGAGCGCCTATCCCCGCCATTGCACTTAGCACTGACACGTCGTCTTTAACAGCCATTGGCAATGATCTTGGTTTTGAGGATATTTTCGCCCGCCAGGTAGATGCCTTGGTCAGAGAAGAAGATGTCGTCATTGGCATTTCTACGTCGGGAAATAGTGAGAATATTGTTCGCGCCCTAAAAAAGGCTAAGAGCAAAGGAGCCGTTGTTGCAGGATTTTCTGGTTGTGGCGGTGGTCGTATGCTTAGCCTTGCCAACCCATTGCTAAACGTACCGTCTCAGCAAACCGCTCGCATCCAAGAAATGCATATTCTTATAGGTCACATGCTTTGTGGTGCCTTAGAGCAGGAGCTTGATTTAGTATGAGCTCAAAAATTTCTATATTTGCATTGCTTGAAAACCTTCATCACGCTCGGGTCCTATGTATCGGTGATATTATTCTTGATCATTTTCATTATGGGTCTGTTAATCGCGTCTCGCCAGAAGCACCAATACCTGTGCTTAAACTTGAAAAAAAGGTAACAATGCTTGGCGGTGCTGGAAATGTTGTGCGTAATCTTGCCGGGCTTGGTGCACAGGTTAATTTAACTTCGGTCATTGGGAAAGATCCTGAAGGAGATGAGATTAAAAGGCTTGTTAACGAAGAAGGCCTTTTAGACTTACTACTAGTCGATGCCGGCTCTCGACAAACATCCGTAAAAACTCGCTACTTGGCTGATGGCCAACAAATCTTGCGAACAGATCACGAAACCATTTTTGATTTGAACAACAGCATAGAGGAAAAGTTAATTGCCCAGGCGGTTAAAGTCATGCAAAATTGTGACGTTGTCATCCTTTCCGACTATGCTAAAGGCATCCTTACAAACAAAACTATAATCGAGCTAATCAAAGCAGCAAAGGTAGGGTCAAAAGTTGTAATTGTTGATCCCAAGGGGGGAGATTATGACCGTTACCGTGGAGCCGATATTATCACACCAAACCGTCGCGAACTTTTTGAGGCTACCGGCATGCCTACAGACAGTGACCATGAGGTAACTATGGCTGCACAATCTTTGATTGACATGCATAGTTTTGGGGCCGTACTGGCCACCCGCTCAATGGACGGCATGACCCTACTCAAAAAAGATGGTGGTCTGTCCCATTTGAGGGCAGAAACAATTGATGTATTCGATGTATCTGGGGCAGGTGATACGGTTGTTGCAACCCTTGCTGCCGCCATCAGTTCAGGAGCTAATATTGAAGATGCAGCAAGACTAGCTAACGTTGCTGCTGGAATTGTTGTTGGTAAAGTGGGTACAGCTGCTGTGTTCACTAAAGATTTCCTACCCGAATTACTACATCAGGACCAAATAAATTCTGAAGCCAAAATTTTAGGGCTTGAACCAGCGCTTGATCGTATTAATAGTTGGCGCCGTAATGGCAAGAGCGTTGGCTTTACAAATGGCTGTTTTGACCTGCTTCACCCAGGCCACATATCACTTTTGAATCAAGCACAAGATGCAGCAGATAAGCTTGTTGTTGGCCTAAATAGTGATGCTTCAGTCAAACTGCTTAAAGGCAATGAACGACCTGTTCAAAGCGAGCTTGCACGCGCTATCATACTTGCATCTTTGTCAGCCGTCGACATGGTGATCATCTTCTCTGAGGAAACCCCAATTACACTCATCGAAGAACTACGTCCAGATGTGCTAGTTAAAGGAGCTGATTACACTCTCAGAAACGTAGTTGGATCTGATATAGTCAAGTCTTATGGTGGGCGAGTTTTATTGGCTGAAATATTGCCAGGGCATTCGACTACTGAAACCATCGCTAAACTTGGAGGAGATGCCATTTAGGGCGACGAGCCTTCTCCTTCGGTAAATATGCCTAATACCTTGTGCCAAAAACCTTTTTTTTCATCACTTGCGGATGGTTCCAGCTTGCTAGCTTCAATAATTGATGGCACCAATAACTCACTATTGCTAGGCAGTGAGCGAACTGGTGTGCGAGCGTGTGCTGCAAGCATAAACTCTCGCCAAGCTTTTGCTGGTAGCCCACCACCCGTAATATTCTTCATACGATCCTGATTATCATTTCCCATCCACACACCAGATATGAGATCTGCACTATACCCTATGAACCATGCATCTCGGTTGTTCTGACTAGTTCCAGTTTTTCCAGCTACAGGACGATTAAAATTAGCCGCCTTGCCAGTTCCCTCTTCTAATGCCTTTGACAGCATATAATTCATCGCGCCAGCAATTTGCGCCTTAAGAACTCGACCTGGTCCCGATCCTTGGCGACTATAAAGGATCTTTCCCTCACCATTTTTAATTTCCTCAATCCCGTATGGCCATACCCCAAAGCCACCACTGGCAAAGGTGCCATAAGACGCCGTCATCTCAATCAAACTAACACCATTAACCCCTAATGCTATGCTGGGAGCAGAGAGCAAATTAGCCGTTATTCCTAAACGTCGGGCGACGGCAATGACGTTATCTCGACCGACTGTCTCTGAAATGCTAACAGCAACTGTATTAATCGACTTTGATAGGGCATCTGTCATGCTAACCTTACCTCGGTATTTTCTGTTAAAATTCCGTGGACTCCAGTCTTCAATTTTTAGAGGCTCGTCCATGAAATTGCCACTCGGCCTCAAACCTTTTTCAAGGCCAGCAAGAAAGACAATAGGCTTGAACGCAGAGCCTGGTTGTCGTTTAGCTTGGGTTGCCCGGTTGTATTGAGAGACACTATAGTCAGCTCCACCTACCATCGCTCGCACTGCCCCGTTTGGTGTCATTGCAATAAGGGCGGCCTGAGATACGTTGAGTCCCCTACCCTTCTTCAAGGCCTTAGCAACGGCGCGCTCCCCGTCCATCTGTAAACTTTTATCCAATGTCGTAGTAACAACGATGTCCGCATTTCCAGGTGAAACGTAGCCTGACACCTGAGATAAAACCCAGTCTGTAAAATAACGAGATCTTTTGGGTGTATTTAATGGCTTGATCCCAACAGAACTTCTACTAAAGTCCTTTTTTTGAGCCCTACTTAAATAACCAGCAGCAACCATATTGGCAAGCACCTGTGCAGTACGTTTCTTTGCCAATTCAAGATTATTTGCCGGATTATAACGTGATGGGGCCTTCAAAAGCCCTGCAAGCATAGCTGCTTCATATGTGTTCATATTCTTTGCAGACTTTTTAAAGTAGCGCCTTGAAGCAGCCTCCACGCCATAGGTGCCTGAACCCAAGTACACCCTGTTCAAATAAACTGTTAAAATCTGATCTTTTGAAAATTTTTGTTCCAGCCACAAAGATAAAATTAGCTCTTGAACTTTTCTTTTTAAAGTTCTTTCAGGAGATAAAAATAGGTTTTTTGCAAGTTGCTGGGTCAACGTGGATCCACCTTGCACTATTCGACCAGCATTTAAATTGGCGTATGTAGCACGGGCCAGACCAAATAGATCAAGCCCAAAATGTGAATAAAAGCGCCTATCTTCCGTTGCTAATACGGCCTGTCTCAAAGCTGACGGAAGCTCATCAAGGTCAACCGGAGATCCATAAATGTCTCCTAATGTTAAAAGATGCGTATTGTCTCTTGCATTAACAGTGACTGTTGGTCGGCGCGTTGCAGCAAGAATTTGGTCAACATCAGGTAGGTCGTAAGCATAAAACGCCAGCAAACCAATAATTGCTATAAAAAGCCATACTCCAATTGCAGCTATACGCAAAGACCATCTGCAAATTAAGCATGGGGAGGACTTGTAATTTGAGGAATTAGGCATGTGCTTATGCATAACGCAATGATTCAGTGAATTTAACAGTGCCTAACATCATAATATTTTTGCAGATTTTGTTATGAATTTGACAGCATTCAAATTAGCAGTTCGCTTTTTTACCAAATCTATTTGAGCCTCGTGCGCACCTACACCAGCCATGTTTGCATAACTTATATTTTAATCACTGCAATTTACTTGGTCCACTTGAGGTAATTTATTATCAGTCATCTCTATATTATACATAACATAAGAAATCCCTCTTAAACATCGAGGTTCGCAACTTTTAGAGCATTGGCTTGAATAAAGTCACGGCGGGGCTCAACCATATCACCCATCAAAGTCGAAAACACTTCCTCTGCGTCGTCAGCGTGGTTGACCTTCACCTGCAAAAGCGAACGCGCGTTAGGATCAAGTGTAGTTTCCCAAAGTTGTTCTGGATTCATTTCACCCAGACCTTTGTAGCGTTGCATGCCTGTACCCTTACGCCCGGCATGCATGATGGAATTGACTAGGGAGACCGGACCTGTAATTGAAACTTCCTTGTCCTTAACAACTAGAATGCCATGCCGCATATAGAGCTTTTGTAGCTCTCCAGCTTTTGAGTCCAATTTACGTGCTTCTGCGCTTTGAATGAGAGCGCTGTCAATCACATAGCATTCCTCAACACCGCGTAAGGTCCGCGTAAAGGATAGGCCTCCATCGTCCTTCACTTGGCCTACCCAACCACGTTCTGCCTCGGGCTCCAAGGCGTCCAAGCGTTTAGCTGCATAATCACCAATTTCTGAAGCATGATTTGCGTCAGACAAAATTTGTGGGTTCAATGCTCCCAAAATGGACGCCTGCTCAACAATTTTGATAGGAACGTGGCGAGACAGTCTCTCTAGCTGAGTTTTTATGACACGAGCATCTTCCACAAGATGGCGTAAATCAGGCCCAGCGATCTGAGCTGCATCAAACGTCGTTAACACAGTGCCCTCATCAACCGCAGACGATAATAAGTAGTCTTCTAAGGACTCATCATCTTTCAAATAAACCTCAGATGAGCCCCGTTTGGCTCGATACAGTGGGGGTTGAGCAATATAAAGATATCCACGTTCAATCAGTTCTGGCATTTGGCGATAGAAAAAAGTTAACAGTAATGTACGAATATGGGAACCATCAACGTCAGCGTCGGTCATAATAATAATCTTGTGATAACGACACTTTTCTGGACTAAAATCATCACGCCCAATACCCGTCCCCAAAGCAGCAATTAATGTACCGATCTCTGCTGAAGACAGCATTTTATCAAAGCGGGCTCGTTCTACGTTAAGAATTTTTCCACGCAGTGGAAGGATAGCTTGGTTTTTTCTATATCGGCCCTGTTTTGCTGAGCCACCTGCACTATCACCCTCAACGATGAATAATTCAGATAACGCCGGGTCACGCTCTTGACAATCAGCGAGTTTGCCTGGCAAAGAGGCTATATCTAGAGCACCCTTGCGACGAGTTAATTCACGGGCTTTGCGTGCGGCCTCGCGGGCAGCTGCGGCTTCAACAATTTTTCCAATCACCGCTTTTGCTTCGCCAGGATGCTCTTCGAACCACTGATCGAGCTGGTCACCAACAATATTTTCCACAATTGGTCTGACTTCGGACGATACCAATTTGTCTTTCGTTTGTGACGAAAACTTGGGATCCGGCACTTTAACAGACAACACACACGTCAGTCCTTCGCGACTGTCGTCACCAGTAATTGATACTTTTTCTTTTTTAGCGATGCCACTAGCATTAGCATATTTATTAATCGTTCGTGTCATAGCACCACGAAAACCCGCCAGATGTGTTCCACCATCACGCTGTGGAATGTTATTTGTAAATGGCAACGTGGTCTCGTGATAGCTATCGTTCCACTGCAAAGCCATCTCTACTGTGACGCCCTCCTTTTCTCCAGTAGCTACAAGCGGTTCTTGATTAATAGCTTTTTTTGATTTATCCAGAAATTCAACGAATGCTCTAAGACCGCCTTCATAATGTAGATCAATAATATTTTTTTCAACATTACGAGCATCCGTCAAGCGCAAATGAACACCCGAATTTAAGAAGGCAAGCTCGCGCAACCTGTGCTCCAGTGTAGAAAAGTCAAATTCCACCATGGTAAAGGTTTCAGTAGACGGCATAAAGGTTAGTTCAGTACCTGTCTTTAAACCTTTTTTGTTCTCAGCCTCTGGCGCATCACAGACGACTTTCAACGGAGATTCCGTCTCCCCATGAGCAAAGCGCACAGAGTGCTCCTTACCTTCGCGCCAAATTCTCAGTTCTAACCACACAGAGAGCGCATTAACGACTGAGACACCAACCCCATGCAGGCCACCAGAAACCTTATAAGAATTTTGATCAAACTTACCACCCGCATGGAGCTGAGTCATAATCACCTCAGCAGCTGAGACTCCTTCTTCAGCATGAATGTCTACAGGAATGCCTCGCCCATTATCACATACAGTCACTGAACCGTCCCCATTGAGGTGCACATCGACTCGGTCACAGTGACCGGCCAGCGCTTCATCTATTGCGTTGTCCACAGCCTCGTAAACCATGTGATGCAAGCCTGAACCATCATCAGTATCACCAATATACATCCCCGGACGTTTGCGCACTGCATCCAGTCCTTTTAGAATCTTGATAGATTCTGAGTCATAAACAGCATCATCACTATCAATCTGCTTTATTTTATCGTCTTTAAGTTCATTGGTCATAGTTAATTCTTCTTTTCGTTTTCCCACTCAATCAAGAAGGAGTGATTACAGCGTTATTAACACTAAAAAACTGAGCTTCATTTTTTATTGGACAGAAAAGACCCATATCAGTTCCAGTCATCCAAGCTTGAATACCAAGCTTGAGAATTTCTTCAAATAAGGCCTCACGACGGGCCTCATCCAGATGTGCAGCCACCTCATCCAACAATAATAAGGGCAGTGATCCTTTTTGTGCAGCACCTAGACGAGCATTTGCTAGGATCAAAGAAATCAGTAACGCCTTTTGCTCACCAGTAGAACACAGTTTAGCTATTTGTCCCGTACTCAAATGGCACACTTCTATATCACTGCGATGCGGACCAATTTGTGCAGAGCCATTATCTCGATCACCTTGGCGATTATCCTCTAGGGTTTTTTTCATTCGGTCTTCAGCCTCAAGCGCTGGAGCACAATCTAACCAATCTTCCAAAGTGCCTGTGACGCTTAGACTCGCACCCGGGAAAACTCCTTCTTGTGCGCACTGGCCGGTTAGTTGATCAAGCTTTGTCGCTAATTCAATTCTAGCAGCGCTAACAGCAACACCTTTTGACGCCATCGTTCTTTCCAACACGCTAAGCCATTCCGGGTCCGCAACCCGGTTGCCATCTGGCTGACCGTGACGCAACAGATAGGAGCGCTCCCGCATAGCATGTTCATAGGCAGAGACTCTACCTGCATGGGCCGGGTCTATACCGAATACAAGTCGATCAAGAAAACGTCTGCGCGCTGATGCGCCTTCAAGAAACAGCCTATCCATTTGTGGTGTCAACCAATGAGCACTTAGGATCTCTCCTAACGCTGTTTGAGATCGCATGGTTCCACCATCTACATGAACTATTCGTTTTTCCCGGCGTGCCCCCGGCAGGATCTCACGGCCAGTTCCGACTGTGCGAGGTCCATCTTTCGTCTCCAGATTAGCTGCTACTGCCCAGGGCCTGTTAGAAGGCTCGTTGGACTTTGGATCCCGGCGTGATATCTCAGCTAACTTCACACCGCGCAGCCCACGACCTGGAACCAAAAAAGACAGGGCTTCAAGCACATTAGTTTTACCGGCCCCATTGGGGCCGGTAAGGACAACAGGACCAGGCCCGACTTCCATACGCTGGCTTTCATAACAGCGAAATTCACTTAAGCTCAGGCGGACGATAGAGGATTTTGGCGCGAAAGAAACACCTTTGTTGGCACTATCCGCCAACTTTTCCTGTCTTGCCAATCCGGGAAAATGGATCAGGACTGCCTTCCTTACACTCGCATGGGCATCAGCACATAAAGAGCACTGTTGTCATCGGTTTCACTTAATATTGTTGGAGATGCGGCATCAGCCAATGTGAAGCGTGCATTATCTCCTTCTATTTGACGGGTAATATCCAGCAAATAGCTTGAATTAAAGCCGATATCTACAGCTTCACCCTGATAACTCACTTCTAACTCCTCCGTCGCAGTGCCGGACTCTGGGCTAGAAGCTGATAGTACCAGTGTTCCACTGGTCAGAGAAAGCTTTATAGCACGCGATTTTTCAGTAGAAATGGCCGATACCCTGTCAACGGCCTCAGCAAAACTCTTGCAATTGACGACCATTTCCTTGTCGTTCCCTACAGGTATAACCCGCTCATAATCTGGGAAAGTACCGTCAATCAACTTTGATGTAAGAATGACGCTATCAAAGGTAAAGCGAATTTTTGTTTCTGAAAGCTCGACCACTATTTCGTCGACAGTTTCATCTATCAACTTACGTAATTCGCCAACTGTCTTACGCGGCAAAATTACGCCGGGCATGCCGTCTGCAGTATTGGGAAGCGGTCCCTCAACACTAGCCAGACGGTGGCCATCTGTGGCTACTGCTCGCAACACTTGAGAACCATTGCGCTCAGCAGCGTGGAGATAAATACCGTTCAAATAATAACGAGTTTCCTCAGTGGATATGGCAAAACGAGTACGGTCAATAAGGCTGCGAATCTCAGACGCATGCAAAGAAAATGTGTGCCCCATTTCACCGCCAGACATGACCGGGAAGTCATCTGTCGGAAGGCAGGTTAAGGTAAAGCGGGAGCGCCCAGACCTTAGCAGCAACTGCCCTTCACCATCACTATCAAATTCTACCTGGGAGCCTTCTGGTAATTTTCGCACAATCTCATAAAGTGTTTGGGCACGTGCAGTTGTTGCACCTGGTTGGCTCACAACTGCATCGCCTTTGTCAATAATATCTAGATCCATATCTGTAGCGTTCAGGCTAAGGCACCCTTCGCCGGCATCTAATCGGACATTGGAGAGAATGGGAATAGTATTGCGGCGTTCAACCACACTTTGCACATGCCCCAAAGACTTCAACAATGCTCCCCGTTCAATAGTAAATTTCATAATATATCTACGTTCAAATGTGGTTAAAAAATTACTCCCGCATGTACCGCCAAATGTGTTGTGTGGCTGACAACACAGAAAAATAACTCCCCCCGACAAAAATTTATATTATTATAGCAAATGGCCCTAAAATCAGAAGACTTTTCGCTACCGCTGAGAAGCTTTTATCTCAGTTACTCATTGGCTTACAACAGGACGTTAAAAACACAAATAGGTGACAGGGCAACTATTCAGCCTTCCAGCATACGCCTTAGAAGTTCGACATCTTCAGCAAAGGAAGTGTCGCAGTCCCGCAACTCTTCAACCTTTTTTACCGCATGCATGACTGTGGTGTGGTCACGACCTCCAAACTTACGGCCAATCTCAGGCAATGATCGTGACGTTAGTTGTTTGGCTAGATACATGGCAACCTGACGGGGGCGGGCAACAGAACGGGCCCGACGGGCAGAATGCATGTCAGATACCCTAATATTAAAGTGGGAAGAAACCCGCTTTTGAATATCTTCAATTGTGACCCGCCGGTCATTCGCCCGAAGAAGATCATGAAGAACTTCCTGGGCTGTTTCGAGGGTGATGTCACGACCAACCAACTGAGAATGAGCAACTACACGATTCAGGGCTCCTTCAAGTTCGCGCACATTTGTTGTAATCTTGTGAGCTAGGAATTCCATAATTTTTTGGGGAACTTCAACCTTCAGCTGTTCAGCCTTGGACTCAAGAATTCCCAGACGCAATTCATAAGTAGTGGCATGAATGTCCGCAACTAAGCCGCAATTTAAGCGTGATTGCAAACGCTCTTCCATGCCTTCTAGATCTGATGGAGATTTGTCTGCTGAGATAACAATCTGGCGGCCCTGATCGACCAAAGCGTTAAAGGTGTGAAAAAATTCTTCCTGTGTAGCACCTTTACCACCTATGAACTGTACATCATCAATCATTAAAACATCTACATTACGGAACATTTCCTTAAAATTAACTGTGTTCTGTTCTTTCAGAGCTCGGATGAAGCGATACATGAACTTTTCCGCCGACAGATATATCACCGTGCGCTTGGGATCCTGTTGCGAGATATGCAATGCCATCGCATGCATCAAATGGGTTTTGCCAAGGCCAACACCACCATACAAGAATAGAGGATTGAATGTAACTGAGGGCGCGTCAGCCACGCGTCTTGCTGCTGCGTAAGCAAATTCATTAGGCTTACCAACGACAAAGTTGTCAAAGGAAAAACGTGCGTCTAGTGGTGCGCTGATCTCAGAAGTACCACTTTCAAACGGCCTGCGGCTCTCTGTAGAGGCCATGCTAACGGCAGCGGACGTAGCAGCTTCAGCAGCAGCTGCTACGGAGGTTTTTTTAACCCCTTCTTGTAAAGACAGTTCGGGTTGTATCAAAACCTCAACAGTGTGTACAGAGGCATCTATGGCATTCCACAAACTACCAAGCTTGTCTAGATAGTGAGCAACCGCCCAGTCGCGCATGAAACGTGTGGGAACAGAAAGCCGAGCAGCACCACCGACAACACTGCGAACTGTCATTGGTTTAATCCAGCTTTGGAAGGCAGCTTCACCAATTTCTGATCTCAGGTTTTCACAAACCTCTGTCCAGTTACTTTCATTCGTCCCCTCCGCTTCTTCATTTGCCATTTGCGCTTAACACCTCCACTAGCCAACACCCAAAGCCACTGTTAAAGTAAATTTCATCTTACATAACATAGTAAGAGGTAGAAATTTAACGGCTATACAGTTCTTTTAATCCACAACTAGTTCCAATAAGTAATAAAATATAATCTATAGAATTTTTTTAGTATCTTAACCACAACCTACAAAAAACACTAAAGCCATTTATTTGCATTCGGCTAAATCATGCGGTTTGTATTACACAATAATTATTTCACTTGAATTATTTACTTATCAAGAGGGGTAAGCGCCGTAAATTATCGTTTATTTATTCGATCTATATTATACGAGTATTTATAGTTTTTTTTTGGATAATTTCAAACCCTCCCCCACTATCCAATCATTTTAATGTAAGAACAAATTACAGAGAGATTTCTTTACTTGCAACGTGATCTTATGGAGAACGTCTAAAATAATTTCCTTGACAGAAACATCGTCTTCGAGTCCCAAGTTTCTCAGAACTCGTTAGCTTGTAAAAAAAGGCCGCACCAATGGGGAGCGACCTCAAAATTCTTCTTATCTTAACGGATACAATTTTATCAAGCAGCCATTTTTTTAACTCTGGCAGACAAACGAGAAATTTTTCTAGACATAGTGTTTTTGTGAAAAATTCCTTTCTGTGCTCCCCTTGCCATTTCAGGCTGAGCAGCTTGAAGTGCAGCTTTAGCAGCAGCCTGATTCCCACTTTTTATAGCTTCTTCAACCTTACGAACGAACGTACGTATGCGAGTGCGGCGGATACTGTTAGCTGCTGTGCGTCGTTCGATTTGACGGATCCGTTTCTTTGCCTGTGCATGATTGGCCATATTTTAATGTTCCGTGAGTGTTAACTATTTATAGCGTGCAGAAGCTGGCTTATATAACCCGCTGAGCGCCCCGTCAAGCTCGGATTTCTGCCTAAGCAAGACATGGTTTATCTATTCCCAAAAGTGGACTTGCGCTTGGCTTCAATAATCACCGTAGCTCATATGCATTTTGTTCAGTTGATACATTCTATTGAGCAGGTGATAGCATAAAAAGCACATTTAATTCCTTTCCCACTGGGGAGGTTGGAAATTCAATTTTTAGAGTCTCATACTCACGCACGAATTGTCCCGGGCTGATTTCGAGCCAGCCGAGTTGCGGAAGAGTTTCACTATAAAATTTGATCACCCGTTGACGGGTAACCATTCCGTTGCTCAGAGCCTCAACAATACGCCCAGATGAGCTATCAAAAACCATAGTCCCATCCTCAGCCTCATTAAGGCCCTCCATCAGAGGCAGGTCATCAATCGCACTAAAAAAAGATCCTTGAGCTGTCGCTTCAGCCATTAAAAACAGTATGGTCAGCACCAAACTTGTAGATTTCAAAAATATTTGAAGCATTTTCATAAGCCTCGTCATAGCACTATCTTTGTTGCTTAGTACAATAGAAAGTCGAGCGACCTGATTGCTGAATACGACGTACGCCCCCAGTTTTAATAATATTACAATTACATCCAGCACAAGCTTCCCCTTCACGGCCATAAACACCAAAGGAATGCTGAAAATAGCCAAGCTCTCCACTGGGCTGACGATGATCACTGATTGAGGAACCACCAGCTGAGATGGCCTGATTTAAAACATCAATAATTGCTTTGTATAATTTACTTGCCCGCACACCAATTACACCTGCTGCCTTACGTTTAGGTGAAATTCCAGCACGAAAAAGTACTTCAGATACATAGATGTTACCGAGGCCCGCAATCACGCTTTGGTCAAGAAGTACTGTCTTTATAGGGGCCTGTCTATTTTTCAGAGCTTGTGCCAGTACCTTAGCATCAAAATCATCACTCAAAGGTTCCGGACCAATTGACTTCAACATAGGATGATCGATAAGGGCGCCCGCATCGGCTATGTCCATAAATCCAAAGCGACGTGGATCATTATAACGTACTTCTGCGCCCTGATCAGTTCTAAATATGACGTGGTCATGCTTTTCGATGGCAGGGGGGGATTTTTTAAAAATACGAAAACGCCCAGACATTCCAAGGTGGGAAATCAGGGTCGCCCCATCATCAAGGCCTATAAGTAAAAATTTAGCACGCCGTTTGACGTGAGAGACAACACGCCCTGTCAGGCGTTGACCAAGACGATTAGGAAGAGGGAAGCGCAGATCTGGCCTGAGCGCCTCAGCCTGTTCAATACGCCTACCCTCCAGTACTGGAGCCAAGCCTCGCTTAACTGTTTCAACTTCTGGAAGTTCCGGCATCTTTTTTATTTTTCATATATTTTACTCTGATGCCAAACTAGATCGGATCATGCCAAAATGCACTCTTAATAAATTAAGTCTCTAGTGGCTCAAATAATCCAGACTAAATAATTATTAAGAGGGCAGTCTCATTCTATGTTAATTGGAATTAGGACTGCTCTAGCGCCTTTCTTCCCCTTGGGCTATGATGCAACAATGGCAAGCAAAGATAACAAAACATCACACTCGTCAAAAGCAGAGAAAACTCATTTTGGGTTTTCAACTGTTAATGCAATCGATAAGGCAAAAATGGTTAAGGGTGTATTTGATAATGTCGCCTCACAATATGACTTGATGAACGATCTGATGAGCTTAGGCATCCACAGATTATGGAAATCAGCTTTTATTGATTACCTTGACCCACATCCACAAATGAAACTGATTGATGTGGGTGGTGGTACAGGGGACATAGCCTTTAAATTTCTTAATTCTGGCGGCGGTCATGTCACAGTATGTGACATCAATCAGGAGATGCTCAATGTTGGCCAAGACCGAGCTATTAACAAGGGTCTACTAGCAGGGATTGACTGGATTAACGGAGATGCAGAGAAATTACCCATGCTTGGAAATACCTTTGATGCCTACACTACTGCATTTTGCATCCGAAATGTTACTAATATAGAAAGTGCTTTGAGCGAAGCTCACAGGGTCCTAAAACCTGGCGGTCATTTCTTGTGTCTTGAATTCTCGCAGGTTGTGTTACCGTTTCTTAAAAAAGTCTATGATTCTTATTCCCTTAATGTCTTACCTTGGCTTGGCAAAATGGTTGCCGATGATGAAGACTCATATCGTTATTTAGTAGAGAGCATTCGCCGCTTTCCAGACCAGGGTAAACTCACCAACATGATTAAGGATGCTGGACTTAAACAGGCTAACTACCAAAACCTTAGTGGTGGTATCGCGACCATTCATTCCGCCTGGCGGATTTGAGGTCTTAGAATGGGTCACAACGTTAGAAATATTGGCCGCTTGTTTAATATCGCACGAATTCTGGCCCGTCATGATGCCTTAATGCTGCTTGAGCACCTTGAGGTCGGTGGCCCTGCTGTTATATTAGCACGGCTATTTTCTCGTAAGTGCAAAGGACGGCCAGGACAACGTCTAGCAGCAGCCCTGCAAGAAACTGGCCCCAGTTTCATCAAACTTGGCCAGGCCCTTTCGACCCGCTCCGACTTATTAGGTGAAGAATTTTCAACCGATCTTTCCCAGTTGCAAGATAGCTTGGCACCCTTCCCTGCCGCACAAGCCCGAGCGACGATAGAAGCAGAATTCTCAAAAAATATTGAGGAGCTATTTACTAAGTTTGAAGATGTTCCTGTCGCAGCTGCTTCTATTGCTCAGGTCCATTTTGCGGTTACCCGAGACGGTCGTGAAGTCGCAGTTAAAGTTCTAAGGCCAAATGTCGAAATCGCCTTTCAACGAGATATTGATCTGTTCTTATGGATCGCTAAGTTAGTCGAATCAGCCAAACCCGAATATCGACGCTTGCGCCCAGTCGAGACGATTAACACCCTGGCTGAATCCATAAAACTTGAAATGGATTTACGATTTGAGGCAGCAGCCGCTGCTGAACTAGCCGAGAACATGAAGGACGTAGAGGGATTTAATGTTCCCACTATCAACTGGCAACTTACTGGACAGCGGGTACTGACTAGCGAACGGGTACACGGTATTCCTATTGATGATATTATAGCTTTAAAGGCTGCGGGACATAACACTAGTGACTTACTTGAGAAATCTGCCCGTGCATTCTTTATTCAAGTATTTCATTATGGGTTTTTTCATGCGGACATGCACCCAGGAAACATGTTTGTTCGTTCCGATGGCGGCCTAGCAGCCGTTGACTTTGGCATTATGGGACGGCTTGATAAAAAAACTCGACGCCACTTGGGTGAACTGCTGATGGCCTTTTTAACCCGTAACTATCGCCGGGCAGCAGAGGTTCATTTTGAGGCAGGTTGGATCCCCCAAGAGCAATCTGTGAACACTTTCGCCCAAGCTTGTCGCGCCATAGCGGAGCCAATTCTTGATTTACCACAAAATGAAATTTCTATTGCTAGGCTGTTAGGACTACTTTTCTCTATCAGCGATACTTTCAAAATGGAAACTCAGCCACAATTACTTTTGCTGCAAAAAACTATGCTAACGGCAGAGGGCACTGGGCGGAAACTTAACCCAGAAGCAAACATGTGGATGATGTCTAAACCCTTGATTGAGGATTGGATGATCCACAATCTTGGGCCAGAAGCCCGCATAATAGATGGCACCCGCGACATCGCCCATGCTGTTCAGCGCCTGCCTAGGCTACTTGAAAGTTTGGACAAGGGTGCCGAAGAGCTCACAAAAAGATATTCTAGCCTTCATCACAATACTAATCACGATATAAGACAGGAAGGTCGTTTTGATATTGTTTTTTTCTTGTTTATTATAGCAGGGATGGTGTTTGGTAGCTGGCTAACCACATTTCTCTCCTGAAAAAAAGGGCTCCACCCTTGCCAGTGGGCTCCGACGCCCGTAGATTAATAACATCAAAATTTCGTTAAATGTTTTCAAGGTTTATTTGATAGTGAAAAAGCGTATTTTACTTATTGTTTCGGGAGGTATTGCAGCAGTTAAGTGTCCAGATTTGATTCACCGCTTAAGTGCCATGAATATTGCTACGAGCTGCATCCTTACATCCAGCGGAGCTGAATTTGTAACCCCTCTATCCCTAGCTGCTTTCAGTGGCGATAATGTCTATGACGAACTATTTTGTCTGACCGATGAGAGCCAGATGGGCCATATTGAGCTTTCACGAAGAGCTGACCTAATCCTCGTCGTTCCAGCTACAGCACATATACTGGCTCGCATGGCATCAGGTCTAGCAGACGATCTCGCGACCACAGTCTTGCTTGCCACAGATAAACCTGTGATGGTTGCCCCAGCAATGAATGTTCAAATGTGGGAGCACGCAGCAACAGTTCACAATCTTGACATTCTAAAACAACGAGGCGTCATGTTCATTGGCCCTGAAAAAGGTGAAATGGCCTGCGGCGAATACGGTTTCGGTCGCATGAGCGAGCCCGAAGATATTGTTAATGAAATCAAAAAATATTTTTTCCAGGGTAATCGGCTGCGTAATAAGCGAGCCTTGGTTACTAGCGGTCCCACAATAGAAGCCATTGATCCTGCTCGTTATATAGCTAGTCGATCATCAGGCAAGCAGGGCCACGCTATTGCTAGAGCACTAGCCCATCTTGGGGCTACAACAACACTAGTTTCTGGCCCCAGTAATGAGCCCAATCCCTCTGGCGTCTCTGTGCTAAACGTCCAAAGCGCACGCGATATGTTAGTGGCTTGTGAAGATTCGTTGCCTACAGACATAGTAGTATGTGCTGCAGCTGTTTCTGACTGGCGGACGAAAAAGAAGTCCAAATCAAAATTAAAGAAAAACGGAGCGGACCAAAATGTCCTTGAGCTAATCCTTAACCCGGATATCCTTGCAACTTTATCAAAGCCTTCGAAAAAACGTCCTGCCTTAGTAGTAGGTTTTGCTGCCGAAACCGACGATATCATTGCTTACGCCGCAAAGAAAAGAGTAACAAAAGGGTGTGACTGGATCGTTGCAAACGAAATATCAACTAGAACTGATACCTTTGGTGGCGAAAACAATACCATCAATTTAATTACTCCCGATGGAGTTGAAAACTGGCCGAAAATGTCAAAACATCAGGTAGCAGAAAGGCTTGCCTTACGTATTGCTGATGCCTTTGATCAATTGGCAAAAGGATAAATTATGGGTTCCCTCCATATTCAAGTTAAGCGATTACGTAACAGTGATGGCCTTGATCTACCGGCCTATGCCACATCTTTCAGTGCCGGAATGGATTTACTTGCCGCCACAGACGGACCCTTGTCAATTGGTCCGGGTGAGCGTGCCTTGGTGGCAACTGGTATAGCCATTGCTTTACCCCCAAGTTACGAAGCACAAATCAGGCCACGCTCAGGTCTTGCACTTAGGCATGGGGTTACTGTGCTAAATGCAATCGGTACCATCGATGCGGACTACCGGGGTGAGATCGGAGTTATTCTAATTAATCATGGGGGGAAAAAATTTATTATTGAACGCGGTATGCGCATTGCACAGATAGTCTTTTCTAAAGTCCACCTTGCTGATTGGGAAGAAGTCGCACAACTGCCCGTGAGCACTCGCGCCCAAGGTGGCTTCGGGTCAACGGGATTATAGAGGGGCTTTAAATGTTAAAACTATCCAAAAAAATGCTGTTCGCCATTGAGGCAGTTCTGGATGTAGCTTACCACGCTGGAGATAAGCCTGTACAAAATCGCGAAATAACCCGACGCCAGAAAATACCACGGCGTTATCTTGAACAAGCCTTACAGCAGCTCGTACGTCATGGTGTTCTAATAGGCGTCAGAGGTCCGGGCGGTGGATACCTACTGGCCAGAGAACGACGTCGAATTTCCATCGGTGATATTGTCCGTGTCGTCCATGATATGGAAGCTGATAATGGCATCAGTCAAGACGTTGGGCTATCTGAACTTGGCATCAGAGTAGTTAGGCCCATGTGGGTAAAGCTACAGGCCAACATCTTAAATGAGCTAGATAAAATTTCCATTGATGACTTATGCGACAATGCGGCCAAGATTGATATTGTCAGCGAAGGACAAACCAATATGGACTTTTCAATATGAACAAATACTACCTCGCCAGTTTTGTTAGCTTTGTACTTGGTTCGAGAGATTTTATCTTTGGAATTTAGTAAACAACAAGTATCGCGTTATTCTCGCCATATCCTTCTAGATCAAATTGGTGGTGTCGGCCAGGCTTCGTTAATAAACTCAAAAGTTCTGGTTATTGGCGCTGGTGGCCTTGGATCACCAGTAGCTCTATATCTGGCTGCTGCAGGGGTTGGCACCATTGGCATCATTGATGATGATTTAGTTGAGCTATCAAATTTACAACGCCAGATCCTACACAAAACACACTCTATAGGTAAGCCCAAGGTACATAGTGCTAAACAGACGATTCATGAGATCAATCCCGAAGTGAAACTAATACCTATTCAAGATCGCATCAGCCCAAATAATGCTATGGAACTGATTGACCAGTATGACCTTGTTGCTGACGGCTGTGATAATTTCAAGACCCGTTTTCTTGTAAATGATGCTTGTTATTTTTCAAGAAAATCGCTTGTTTCTGCTGCTATTCTTCGTTTTGACGGGCAAATCTATACGTTTAATCCCCACAAAAAGGATGCCAAAGGAAATCAACTTCCCTGCTACCGTTGTCTGTTTCCTCAGCCACCGCCACCAGGTGAAATCAATACCTGCGCCGAAGCTGGAGTTCTGGGTGCACTGTGTGGCACGATTGGCTCTCTACAAGCTACAGAGATAGTTAAGGAGTTGCTGGGTATCGGCGAAAGTCTTGCAGGGTCTCTCATCGTTTACGAGGGGCTATCTTCTACATTTAGAAAAATTAAAGTCAACGCTGACCCAGATTGCCCTTTATGTGGTACAAGTCCCAAAATTGTAGATTTATCCATTTATGCTAAATAAGCGTCCAAAAAAGCTGTCAATCATCATATTCTCTAGCGACTTTGATAAAGTCCACTACGCACTTGTCATGGCGAGCGCCGCTGCTGCAATTGATATTCCTGTAACTCTTTTTTTCACTATGGGTGCATCTCGTGCACTACTGGCCTCACCAGAAAATGCCTGGAAATGTCTTCCAGGTGGGGCATTTGCCGACACTGGAGAAACGGGAGGTGATGTCAATAATAAATTCGAAAAGCGCATGGTCGCTACTTTTGAAGAATTACTTCAAGCCTGTGTTTCTTTAAAGGTTAAATTTATGGTCTGTGACATGGGACTAAGAGCCATGAACCTTAATGTAAAGGCACTACGTAATGACGTCCCGTTAGAGGCCGGCGGCATGGTCTCTTTCTTTAACGATGCCTCAGCTAACGGCCAAATGGTCTTTATCTAATACCAAAGAAAGCTAGAGTACTTCACCTAGGACCCTATCTGGTGGTTTATGGCCATCCGCAAAAGTCTTAATGTTCACCAAAACCTTCTCGCCCATATCAATGCGGCCCTCGTATGTAGCCGACCCCATGTGGGGCAGAAGCAATACATTGTCCAGCTTGTTCAGTTTCGGATTAACAGCTGGTTCATGTTCGAACACATCCAACCCAGCCCCAGCAATGTCACCCGAGATCAACATACGTGTCAGAGCCTTTTCATCAATTACCTCTCCACGAGATGTGTTAACAATAACAACATGGGGCTGCAGTAACTTCAAGCGACGCGCCGATAGCAAATGAAACGTTGCTGCAGTGTGCGGACAATTTACTGAAATAATATCGACCCGCGAAAGCAGTTGGTCTAGACTTTCCCAATAAGTAGCTTCAAGCTCTTCTTCCACATCCGAGTGGACCCGGTGACGATTATGGTAATGAACAGAAAGTCCAAACCCTCTGGCGCGGCGAGCAACGGCACAGCCAATTCGACCCATTCCAATGATACCCAGGCGTTTGCCATAAATCCGGTGGCCAAGCATCCAGGTTGGTGACCAGCCTTTCCAAGCTTCCGAGCGCAGAGCGCGTTGACCCTCAGCAACACGTCGGGGCACAGCCAAAATTAGGGCCATGGTCAGGTCTGCTGTATCCTCCGTTAAAACGTCCGGTGTATTGGTTACTGTAATGCCGCGCTCACGCGAACTGGCCAAGTCAATATGGTCAACACCAGTGCCATAGTTTGCTATTAAGAGTAAATTTTCACCTGCCTGGGAGAGAACTGTTGAATCTATTCTATCCGTAACGGTTGGCACTAACACATCTGCTATCTTTACAGCTTGGATCAATTCTTGCTGTGTCATGGGCTTGTCGCTGAGATTGAGGTGCACATCAAACAGCTCCATCATCCGTGTTTCAATAGTATCCGGGAGCTTGCGTGTAACAATTACAACAGTTTTCTTTTTGGACATAGGTAACCCTTAGTAAACCTTTTTGACTTCTAATAAGAACTTACTCGGCTTCAGCAGACTGGGGCAATAGGTATCCTTGATACCAGACACTTTAACGCCATGCAAAAGGCTACTTGATAATGCTTATAAGATCCAATCGGATAATGCTTGCCTGCGTATTATACCTTACAGTTTACTTTAGTTTTTTTTCTAACTTAGGTCTAAACGTATTAGCAGAGGAAACCACTTTACCGCTCCCTCGCTTTGTCAGCTTACGCGCGGATCAAGTGAATTTAAGAACGGGGCCTGGTGTTCAGTATCCGGTTGAATGGGTCTACCAACGCCAATACCTCCCAGTTGAAATCATCGCCGAGTACCGAACATGGCGAAAAATTC
>Ga0209631_10002604_pt1 | contig 21466 bp, 18 predicted proteins | sample COG_08_FD_184752 | JGI IMG/M metagenome (GOLD analysis project Ga0209631, IMG submission 184752) | Pelagic Microbial community sample from North Sea - COGITO 998_met_08 (SPAdes) (version 2) | ecosystem: Environmental > Aquatic > Marine > Neritic zone/Coastal water | place: Helgoland, sampling... | reverse complement strand
TTATCATCATCAAATAAAGCTAATTGAGCTATAATATCTGAATTACTAATTATTTCTTTTTCGTCTTTTAAAATTGATACTCCTAATTCTTTATATTCTTCATCTTTAATTCCTAGATGACTTCCATAATTCTCACATAAAGAGACTTTAAAATTTAGTGATATATATTTCTTCGCTATCTCAGGAGTAATTGCTATTCTTTTTTCAATTTTTTGATTTTCTAATACAGAAGCAATTTTCATGCATTGATCTTATAGTAAGAATATTGCCATTAAAACTAAAACACCAATAACTGCGACGGTTCCCCACAACACAAACTTTGTAAAAATATTCCAGGTGTTTTTATGGTCTTGATTATCCATAAAAATTATTTCTGTCTTGCTTTAAATTTTGGATTTGTTTTATTAATTACGTAAACTCTTCCTCTTCTTCTAACTAATTTAGAGTTGAGGTCTCTTTTTTTTATAGATTTTAGTGAGCTTTTAATTTTCATAATTCATTTTTTATGCCGGCGATGTCCTACTCTTCCGTGTCTTAAGACAAAGTACCATCGGCGCAGAAAGGCTTGACTTCCGAGTTCGGAATGGGATCGGGTATAACACTTTCGCAATAATCACCGGCGGATGTTTTATACCTAATTGAAATTAAATGTAAACTGTCTTTTACAGCTTAATTTGGGCGTTATTTGACTTTTTTCTAAGAAAATTCTCAATGTAATTTTTTAAGCGTGTTTTTCCAAAACATTTATATACTTTATTTGATAAACTCATTGTCGTCAAAGCAGAGGCAAACCTTTCACCTTTTCTATTTGGTAAAAATTTAATCTTTGATTTAAACATTTTCGCAACTTGCAATATTGAAAAGCTCTCTTTGTTTGAGACGCTATAATTATAATATTTAGTACTTTTCCAAGCTTTAAAACATATTTCAATTGTATCTTGTATATGTGTAAAACGTCTAGATTGAGTTCCTGGCTTCACAACTGGTAATGGTTTACCTTTAGAATAGTGATCCTCAAATATTCCTATCACGGTAGCCATTTCCCCTTGAGAAATTTGTTTTGGTCCATAAACATTATAAAAAAAAATTACGTTATATTTAAAATTAAACCATTTTTTTAGATTTTCTAGAAATTCAATATTTTTTGATTTAGTAAATGCGTATGGAGATAAATTTTTATCTCTTCCTTTATTACCTAATGAGGCAGATGTTGCAGAATAAATTAATCTAATATTATTATTTAAGCAAAAATCAAATACAGCATTTGTTCCAATAGTATTAGATTGAAAGCATTTGTTCATTTGTATAAAACTTTGATAAATTCTTGAAAATTCTCCAAAATGAAAGACAGTTTTAATTTTTGAATGATATCTTGATAATTTTTTATTAATATCTTTGGTATCTCCATTTATATATTTAACCCTCTTACTTTTAATATGATTCTTTTTTGAACCTGAGGAGTAATTATCTAAACTTATAATTTTATAAGTAGTTTTTTTAATCAAAAATTCTATCAAATTAGAGCCAACAAAACCTGCACCACCTGTTACTACTAATACTTTTTTCATTAAATTTCTTTTTTTAAAAAATGCTGATAAGTAATTTTAAAAGCATTATCTAAATTATTATTTGGTTTCCATCCATACCTTTTAGCTTTGTTTATATTTAAGCATTTTCTCAACATTCCATCAGGTTTAGATTTATCATATTCAATTTTAAGTTTAACTTTCAATTTTTTCATTATAAAATGTGCAAACCATTTTATAGAATAATCTTTACCAATTCCTATATTTAAAAAGGGTTCTTTAATTCTTATATTCATAAAATAAACAACAGCATCAGCAAAATCATTTACAAACATTAATTCTCTCTTTGGCTTGCCACTTCCCCAAACAATTAATTTTTTTTTATTTTTATTTTTTGCATGATGTATTTTTTTTATTAATGCTGAGTAAAAATGTGAATTTTGAAGATTATAATTATCATTTGGACCATACAAATTAGGTGGCATTAAACTTTTATAATTTAAATTATAAGCTTCACTATAATGTTCACACATTTTAATACCTGCTATTTTTGCTAAAGCATATGCGTCATTGCTTTCCTCTAAAGATCCAGTTAATAAATATTCTTCTTTCATTGGTTGTTTACAAAATTTTGGATATATACAGCTTGATCCTAATAAAAAAAGATTTTTAATTCCTGCAGCATATGATCCATGAATTAAATTGTTTTGAATTTGTAAATTTTCGTAAAGAAATTTACTTTTGTTATTCATATTAGCAATAATCCCACCAACTTTTGCAGCAGCTATTATTACAAGTTTTGGATTATTTTTTTTAAGAAATTTGTAAGTTTTACTTTGATCTAATAAATTGAGCTGTCCTCTGTTTCTAATTATAATATTTTTATAACCATTATCCCTCAATTTTTTGAGTATTGCTGATCCAACCATACCATTATGGCCTGCTAAAAAAATTTTTGTTTTTTTACTTAATTTCATGAGAAGTTCTGATATTCAGACTTGATCATATCATCAATCAAACTATTTATGTCTTCTGTTGGAGACCATTTTAACTTTCTCCTTGCTTTTTTTGCATCTCCCAAAAGAGTATTTACATCTAATGGCCTAAAGTAGTTTTTATCACATTCAATAATTGGAGATCCATTTATGTCAAAAGCTTTTTCCCTAATACCTTTTCCTCTCCACCTTAATCTTAAATTTAATTTTTTTGCAGTGAGGTTTATAAATTGTTTGATTGAATATTGAACACCGGTAGCAACAACATAATCATCAGGTTTTTTTTGTTGAAGTATTCTCCACATTGCATCACAATAATCTTTGGCATGACCCCAATCTCTTTTTGCATTTAAATTTCCTAAAAAAAGTTTCTTTTGTTTTCCTTCTTTTATTTTACATAAAGCAGAAACAATTTTTTTTGTTACAAAAGTTTCGCCTCTTCTTGGACTTTCGTGATTAAACAATATTCCGTTACAAGCAAAAATGTTGTAAGCCTCTCTATAATTTTTAGTGATCCAATGTGCATATAATTTAGCTACACCATATGGACTTAATGGATAAAAAGATGTTTTTTCATTCTGTGGAGTTTTTTGAACTTTTCCATACATTTCTGAGGTACCAGCTTGATAAAATTTTGTTTTTTTTTCAAGTTTATTAAATTTAATCGCCTCCAATATTCTTAAAGCTCCTAAGCCATCAGCGTTAGCTGTATATTCTGGTACCTCAAAAGATACAGCTACGTGTGATTGTGCTGCCAAATTATAGATTTCATGAGGTTTGGTTTTTTTTATTATATTTAAAACTGAAAGAGAGTCTGTAACATCACCATAATGCAGTCTAAATTTATAATTTTTTTCATGTGGATCTTGATAAATATGATCTACTCTTGATGTATTAGTACTAGAAGATCTCCTCTTAATACCATGAACGATATAATTTTTTTTTAAAAGTAATTCAGCAAGATATGATCCGTCTTGACCAGTTATACCAAATATTAGAGCAACTTTTTTTTTCATTCTTTTTAACTTATTAAACTATTAATCATATTCGGTAAAGTAATATAGTAATTACATAAATAATTTTTACAAAATTTTTTAGTTCAATTTCTAGTGGTCTTATATCTATTTTTTTTAAAAGTTTTTTATTTGATAAAGTGAGAGAATTTTTGCTCTCTTTTATAAAACTTATCTTTCTATAAAAATCCACATCAAGCCAATTTATTAATTCTAATACATATATTTTTAAATAAATTATTTATAAACTTGCAAAATTGGTATGTTAATAAAAAATTTTTAAAATCATTTATTACTTTCGTTTGTTTTTTATTTTTCAATAATTTTTTCCAATAATATTATCACCTATCCATAAATAATTTTTTTTTAATTTTAAAAAAATCTCAGTTTTAAATTTATTTTTTCCGTAATTATAAATTCATTTTCTTTAATAGGTATTTTTTAAAATACTTCCTACAAAACTATTTTTTCCAATAATTAAAAGCTTTTTTGATCAATAAAAATATTTACTAATTTTGTTATTAATTCGTCCAGAGTAAGTCTACTTTTTTTATTTAATTTTTTTGAGATATTTGAAAAAAATTCATGAGCTTCTCCTCTTCTAATCCACCAATTTTTTGACATTGTTTTATATTTTTTTGAAGCTGAACTATTTAATTGTCTATAATAAGTAAAATATTTATCAAAAATAAAGATTTTTTTAAAATAAAGAAAAGATATTGTTGCAATCCGAAAATCCAACCAAAGAGTAGGATATTTTTTTATTTTTAAGATTTTAAAAATTTTAATTGCATAATTTCTCTCTATTGAGATGCAACTTTGTGGGGTAAATCTTGGCCATGAAGACAAGATAAAACTTTTTTGAATAAATTTTTTAAAAACTAATTCTTTTTTAAATTTTAAAATTGGAAGATCAAATAAGATTTTTTTAGAATTAGACTCATTAAATTTTTTTATAATTTCTTCTACTTTTTTCTTTTTAAAATAATCATCGCTATCAAGTAAAAATAAATATTTTCCTTTTGATTTCAGAATCCCGTTATAATAAGAATTTATTTGATTATAAGATCCAATATTAGTTTTTTTTTTGTTTATATAAAACTTTATTTTTTTTTTATATTTTTCTAAAATTTTTAAAGAATTATCGTTAGAAATATCATCTACTACAATTATCTCTTTATTTTTAAAGGATTGTTTAATTGCAGAATTTAAACTTCTCTTTAAATACTTTGCATTATTATAATTTACTATAATTATACTAGCTATTGGTTTTTTAATTTGACTCATAAATATACTCAAATGACTTTCTAAATTTCATTCTTAATTTATGTTTTAAGGTAAAATTATTATTTTTTAATAATTTATTTATATCACTAAACTTATATCCTTTAGCAATCATTAAATCATAATGATGCTCAAAATAAATTAACTTAATTTTTTTGAAATCCTCTTTACTTATCCCTTTAAGTATATTTAACTCATAACCCTCTGTATCGATTTTCAATATATCAATTCTACTTTCTTTACTTAATAAAAATTCTGATAAATTTATTACTTTGATTTTTTGAGTACCTATAAAGTAAGGCATTTTTTTTCCAAATGTCAAAATTTTTTTTTTTCTTTTGTAATAATTTGTATTTGTATTAATTTTATTTATAGTTGAAGAAGCACTGTCGATACTTATATTTAAAATTTTTTCTTCATTTTGAAAACCTACTCCATAGTTAAATATAAAAGCATTTTGATTTGAAAATTTTCTGATTAAATTTTCAAATAGTTGATGGTTAGGTTCAAAAACATATATTTTATTAACATTAAAATTTTTTAAGAAAAAATTTATTGTTTCGCCTTTGTGTCCTCCTATATCAATAACATTTATTAAATTTTGATTAAATTTTTTTTTTAAAAAATTAAGTACTTTTAATTTATTTGTATAATCAATTATATTTGTTAAAAAATCAAAAAACATTTTATTTTGTTAATATCATTTTCATCCATAAAAAATTTGAAATTTTCAAGTTAGTTTTATATGAACATGGTGTTTTACTTGCCCAACAAGTATTATTTAGTGGATTAAAAATTTTTAAATCTTTGTCCTCAGTTATTATTTTTGACTCTACATTATCAACATAAAAAAATGGACTTTCTAAAGGTTTATAACCATAAACATCAATTTCTTTATTTATTCTTATAATATTTCTTAAATTAAAAATTAGAATTGAAAGAATGATAAAAAAAACAGTTAAATTAAATACTTTCTTTTTTGAAATATCATATTTTACTATTAACGATGATGAAAATATTATCAATGGTAATCCAATTAATACGAAACCACCATATCTCATAGAAGGGTGATTTAAGAACCATTCAATAAAAAAAAACAAAATTAAAAAATAAAATAATTTATTGTCACTTTGAATTATTTTTGATTTTTTTTTGGTTGAATAACAGAAAAAAATAACCACTACAAAACAGATAAATATTGTTCCAAATAAAGTGTCAGAAACTTTATTAAAAAAATGTCTTTCAACCCAATTTTCTAACCAAACAAAGTTTTTAATATATTCATGTTTTTCTAGCTCATGAGCATAACCCGGACTTCCCCCTGCTTTAGCCCACCACTCATAATGAATTGACATTCTTTTGACCTCATTTATTGGTATAGACCAATCAGTTTCAATTAAACATGTTTTTTCTGCTGGATAAAGAAAGCAACCTGTATTTAAATAATAAGTAATCAAATTAAGTCCAATACTTAAAAATATTATGAAAAAAAAGAAAAAATTTTTCTTTTCTAACAATTCATAAAATAATTTTTTTTTAAATAGTACAATCAAAGGTATTATAAAATATAAATAATAAATTGCTTTTATACTTGCTGATAAAGTTACTAAAATTGTTATTAAAGATAATACGGTTAAGATTTTATTATTATCTTTGATAAAAGAAATTTTAAGAAATAATAAAAATATTAAAATTAACAATATTTGTGAAGATCTATCTGTACCGTGTTCACTAATTCTATAAAATACTATATTTACAAAGATTAAACTCAATAAAGAAAAATAAAAAGTTATATCTTGATTATTTGATTTAAGATTTTCTATCAGCTTCTTAATAATTATAAAATTGAAAAAAACTAAAATATAGAAAGGTCCTATATGAAACAAATAATAATCAATAAATGGAAAAAATAAGGTTGAATGATAATAAAATAAACTTGAAAATGTTCTAAAGCCATGGCTAAAATTTCCAGTACCAACAATAAAGCTATTCTCTGATAGATTTAAAGCATAAGTTAAATGATAATAAGAAAAGTCATCATGATTTTTAAAAACAAAAGCTGCTATGATCAACAACAGGGATAAATAAATTAAAATTCTATACTCATAATAATTTCTTTTTTTTAAAAAAGAAGAACAAAAAAAAATAAATCCAATAATATGAAGAACAAAATTATGTAAAAAATTATGAGAAACAAAAAAAGATGTAAATAAAGAAATAAGTGATATTAAAAAAAAACCAATTAGACCATACCAACCTAAATTTAAATTTACCAAATTTTTACTAATTATATTTGAAAATTTAATTCCATAACCAATTGAGGAAAATAAAAAAAAATATATGTAAAATAAAAATATTAAATGATCTATCACTTTTTAATTTATAGTATATAAATTTGCTTTAATGCTAATTAAAATCTTTAATAACAATAATTTTGAATTAAATAAAGAAATACTATTTTTATTCTCTCTATACATAAGTCTATTAATAGGCTTTTATTTTGGAGAAAATTCTACTGGTGGAGCAATTTTAGATTACAACAATCAAAAAATAATTAGTGCCAAATTTTTATTAAACTTTAAAGAAACTTTTTATAATTTTGATAATTTTTCAACAAGACATTCTCCAATTTTAATAATCTTTTTATCATTCTTAGAATATATTTTTTCTAGTGATATGTTGATTAGATTTATTTATCTTCATATATGTTTAATACTTCCATTTTTATTTTTTAAGGTTCTTTGTTTAAAATTTAATAATGTTGATAAAAATATATTGCTATTATTATCTGGATTAATTTTTTTATCACCAACATTTAGAAGTTTATCAATTTGGCCTGATAGTAGAATTATAGGTTTAACTATTTTTCTTTTAAGTATTTATTATTTTGTTAAATTTGAAATTGAATTAAACTTTAAATATGCAATTTTAAATATATTAACGTGCTCTTTTAGTGCCTATTTAAGCCCAAATTTTTCAGTTTTCTCTTTATTTTTTTTATTTAAGTTTATTAATGTATATGGATTAATAACACCAAAAATTTTTTTAATTTATCTTTTAAATTTAATTCTTGCCATACCGGCCTTATATTATATTTTTATTTTAGATATAAATTTCTTAAATAAGACAGCTGCAATCAATATAGATAGTAACGAAAGAATATTTTTTAATAATATTTTTAATGATATATTAATTACATTTTCAATTACCTTCTTTTATTTAATACCATTTTTAATTGTAAAATTAATAAATATAAAAAAAGTTTTTGGAATAAAAAATATTATATTTTCCCTATTAATATTTTCTATATCAGCATTTTTTTTTAATTATCAATATAAATATAGTGGTGGTGGGGTTTTTTTTAAAATTTCTAATCAATTATTTAATAATAATCTATTTTTTTACTTCATTTCATTATTCTCAATCTTAATTATATTACCATTTTTAAGATCTAAGAAAGAAAATTTATTTTTATTTTTATTAATACTAATAAATAATCCTCAATATACTATTTATCATAAATATTTTGATCCTTTTTTATTAATTTCTTTTTTTTCTTTGTTTAATTTCAAAATATCCTTACAAAAGAAAAAAAGTAAAAACCTTATTTTAATATATGTGTATTTTTTAATATTTTTAATTATAAGTAATTTAAAATTTTTATGGACAAGCTAACTTTAGTAATACCTGCGAAACATGAGAAAGAGTCGTTACCTCTAGTTTTAGAAGAACTACAAAAATATCATTTAAAAACTATTGTTGTATTAGAAAAGGAAGATCATGATACAATTTTTTCAATTAGTAAATTTAATTGTAAAATTTTATATCAAAATAATAAGGGATATGGTGATGCTCTAATACAGGGTATCAGATCGGTTGAAACTGATTATTTTTGTATTTTTAATGCAGATGGATCATTTAAACCAACAGAATTAGAACACATGTATGATCTTTCAAAAAATCATGATTATGATTTAGTGTTCGGAAGCAGATATGAAAAAAACGCAAGTAGTGAAGATGACACATTAGTTACATTAGTGGGAAATAAAATTTTTTCATTAATAGGCAAATTATTTTTTTCATTACCAATCACTGATATACTTTATACTTATGTTCTTGGTAAAACAAAAAAGACCAATCAATTAAACTTAAGTTATAAAGATTTTTGCCTGTGCGTTGAATTACCAATTAAAGCATCTAAAAATAAAATGTCTATTATTTCGACTCCAGCAAATGAGAGAAAAAGGTTAGGTGGAAAAAAGAAAGTTAATGCATTTAAAGATGGCATTAAAATATTAATTTCAATGATTGCATTAAAATTTAATTAAACAAAAATTATTATTAAGTTTTTATGATATTAATTACAGGCAGTACTGGTTATATTGGCTCACATATTTGCCAATTTTTTGATAAAAAGAAAATAAATTATATTGGAATTGATAACCAATCGTACTCCTATAAAAATAATGTTTCAAATAAAAAAAAACAATTAAAAATTGACATTTCTGACGAAAAAAAAATCCCAAAAATCCTTGAAAAATATAATATTAATTTGATTATACATGCAGCTGCTAGTTCATATGTATTAGATGCTGAAAAAAATAAGCATAAATATTTTGTAAATAATATAAAGAAAACAAAAAAATTTATCAACTTATGTAAATTAAAAAAAATAGATAACTTTATTTTTTTTTCATCCTCAAATGTTTACAAAGAGAAAAACATTTTTAATGAAAAGGATAAAATTAAATCAAAAAATTATTATGGTAAAAATAAAATTATAATAGAGAATTTTTTACAAAAAAAAAAATTTAAAAATTTAATAATATTAAGACTATTTAATGTTGTTGGTATTTATAATAAATTCTTTAAACCTTTTAGGTTTAAGGAAAAAAATTATCAAAGAATAATGTTTCAAATTAAAGAAAGATTAAAAAAAGATAAACCAATCAAAATAAGATATTTTAAAATAAAAAATAAGAAAGTTTTTCCCTCGAGAGATTTTGTTGATATTAAAATTATATTTTCAATTTTTAAAGAAATAATTAAAGATAAAAAATACCAAAATATAGGAACAAAAATTATTAATGTAGGCTCAGGTATTTCTACACCTATAGATAAAATAATTTCAAATTTTGAGAAATTAATTAATAAAAAAATTAAAGTGCATTATGAAGAAATTGACAATAAAGAACTTATACAAACGAGAGCAAATATTAAAAAATTAAAAACATTTTTAAAAAATAGTGTAAAATTTAATTTAAAAAAAACCTTAAATACTTATCTCGATTAATCAAATTTATTTTTTAAAATATTTTTTAAGAAGAAATATGCAGAAAAATAAAATAGAATACTTAAAATAATAAGTAAAAGCTGCACATGAGTTAAATTTTTGTACTCTGAGCCTGCATAAAAAATTATAAAATTAAAAGCATTTATAATTATACTTGTAAGGTTATTCGCAAATAATTTACTTATTTCAAACTTATTTTTTACAAATTTGTACAAATAATGATGTAAATGATAATTGTCTGCTTTCAGTGGGTCATTTTTATAAATATTTTTTCTAATTATTGAAAATAAATTTTCAAAACATGGGTACCATAATAATAAGATTATAAAATAAGGAGATACAATTGTAGAGTTATTATAGATAACAATTAATAAATATCCGATTATAAATGACAATGAGTAAGACCCATTATCTCCTAAAAATAATAAATTAAAATAATTTAATATAAGTATAAATATAAGCAGAAAAATAAAATAATTAAAATTGATAAAATTTGAATCTATTAAACTTAAGATTTCTAATTTAAATAAAAAAAATAAAATTAAAATAACATATCCTAATAACAATCCATTTAATCCATCGATAAAATTTGATCCATTTACTAAAATTAAAAGACAAAATACTGTAAAGAAATAACTTAAGAAAGTGTTTTGAAAATTTTTATCAATGAAATCAATTCTGGTTGGCAGAACTTCAATTTTTAAACTAAAAACAAAAAAGACTAAAATAATAAATTGAATAAAAAGTCTTAACTTTGGTTCATTTAAATAATTTAAATCAGAAAATAATCCCAATATAAAAAAAAGGGAAGCACAAAATAAAAAAATCAGGCTAAATTCAAAAAAAAAACTAAAAATAAATGGAATAAAAATATATATACCACCTGATAATGTAGCAGAATCATTAGTAAATTTTTGATGAATTGACCCACTATAGCTATTTAAAATGTTATATTTTTTTAATAAATAATTAAAAAATAAAACTGCAATAAAGTAAAAAATTAATAGTTTCATTTATCAGTAAACTTTTTTTTCATAAAATTAATAGATAGTACTAATGTATAGTAAATTGACTTAATTAAATTAAAATTCATATGTTGAAAATAAACTAAAAAAGCGTCTTTTATTTTTTGTATTGAAGATGAAGAAAGAGAATTTTCTGTATAATGCCATGATGCTAAATTTTTATTAATTCCTATAATTTTAATATTTTTTTTAAGGATCTTTAACCATAGTACAAAATCCTCTTTGGTTTTTTGTTTTGAAAATCTTATATTTTTATTAAAGATTTTTTTTTCAGCTACAACTGTAGATAAACCAATATCACAAGAGGGTAATAGCTCTTTGTAATGAGAAAAGTTTTTAGCTTTTCTAACACCTGTTATATTATTTTTTAAATTTCTAATTTCATATGTTGTATGTGAAATATGAGATTTTTTTTTAATCATAAAATTTATTTGAAATAATAATTTATTTTTTTTCCAAATATCATCTGCATCTAAAAAGCAAATAAATTTACCTTTAGAATTTTTTATACCAACATTCCTAGACTCTCCAGCTCCTAAATTTTTTTTATTTATAATAATTTTAATTCTTTTATCTAATTTTTTTAGATTGTTTAAGTATGCTAAATCTGAAGTATTTTCATCATCATAAATTAAAATAATTTCTAAGTTAGTATATGATTGTGAAATAGCAGATTTAATAGTTTTTTTTATATTATTTTTTTTTTTAAAATATGGAATAATTACACTGGCTTTTACTTTTTTCATTTTTTACTTTAAAAAAATATTTTCCAATGAGTCATCTTTAATTTTATTAGCGAATTCATTAATATTAAATATTTCATTGAAATTTTTTATATCATAAAAGCTATATTATACTGTTTTGACAATTTTAATAATTTTTCTACATTTTTTCATTATAATTAATTATATTAATTTATATGTTATGTTTTACAAATTAAATAATAATTAATAAATTTTCTTTTTAATAAATGAAAAAAAAAATAATAATTTTTATGCCATCCATTGAAGGTGGTGGTGTAGAGAAAAACCTTTTTTTAGTAAGCAATTATCTTTCAGAAAAAGTAAGAGATTTAAGATTAATTACAATATCAAAAAAATATAAAAAAAAATTTAATAAATCTATTAAATTTGTGACTTTATCCTCAAATTTTTGGGATAAATTAAGCAGAAGATCTAAATATGTTCTGGCTTTAATTTTATTGTTTAAAGAAATTTTAAAAGATCGAAATACAATTGTATTTTCTTTTCAAGCAAACATATATTGTATAATTTTATGCAAATTATTTTTCATCAAAGTAATATCTAGATCAAATTCTGCACCTGTTGGTTGGTCAAAAAATCCTTTAAAAAGATTTATATTTAAGATTTTTTTGAATTTAGCAGACAAAATTATGGTTAACAGTTACGAATTTAAAAAAGAATTAAAAAAAGAATTTAATGTAAATAGCATATGTATTTATAATCCACTAAATAAAAAAGAAATAATTAAAAAATCAAAAAATAAATCAGAAAAAATTTTTAAAACTAATAATCTTAAGATTATAAATATTGGAAGGTTTACAGATCAAAAAGATCAATTAACATTACTTAAAGCTTTAAATTTTTTGAAAAATAAAATTAAGTTTGAGGTGGTAATAATTGGGAGGGGAGTTTTAAAAAAAAAATTATTTAATTACATTGCTAATAACAACTTAAATAAGTTTGTTAAACTAAAAAATTTTACAAATAATCCATTTCCATTAATAAAACAAACAGACTTATTTATTCTTTCATCAAAATATGAAGGTTTACCAAATGTTTTACTAGAATCTTTAGTTCTTAATAAATATGTAATTTCATCTAACTGTAGAACTGGACCTAAAGAGATTTTACTTAATGGTAAAGGAGGAGATCTTTTTAAAGTAGGTGATTACAAAAATCTCTCAAAATTAATTATTAATTTTAATCTTAAAAAAAAAATTAATATTAAAAAACTAAAATATGCACAAGATCATTTATATAGATTTGATTATAATATAAACCTAAAAAAATATTTAAATCTTGTAAATTCAGTTGGTAAAGTTTAATATTTTATCTAATTTTTTATAATGTCTAAATAATGAAAATTTCATAGAATTTTTTTTTATTTTTAAACAATCATTTTTTTTTTTTTTCTCATCTAGTATCACAAAATCTTTTAATGCTTTGTATAGAGCCTCATTTTTGTTATTTTCATATAATAAACCATTTATTCCATTATTTAAAAACTCACTTGGTCCATTAGGGCAGTTGCTTGATATTATATACAAATTAGCTAGAGCAGACTCGATAATAACAAAACCCATTTCTTCCCATCTTGAGCTCAAAATAAATGCATCAGAATCTTTCATGTATCTTAAAACGTTCTCTACTCTACCTAAGAGATGAACAACTTTATTAAGTTGTTTCTTTATAATCAACGAATTTAAACTATTAAACTCCTCACCATCACCTAAAATTACTAAACGCCAATTTTTATTTTCAAGATAAAAATTATAAAATTCATTAATTAAATAATTAAAATTTTTTTGTTTAGTCAATCTACCAACGGCTAAAAAAATTTTTACATCTTTTGTAAAAATATTTTTAAATTTATTTTGAATTTTTAGTTGTTTTCTTAATTTTGATAAATTTATTACAGCATCTGGCAAGTGGAATATTTTTTCTTTGTTAATTATTCCAAAATTTTCTATTTTATTTTTTAATTCTATAGTTGGACACGTAATCATTTTTATTTTAGAAGAACAAAATTTCCATAAATTTTTTCTAAAAAAATTTAATCTTGGCATTCCTGAAATTCTTAAAATAAGACGTGTGTGAAAAGTAAAAAATTTAAAGATCAAAATTGGCAAAGATGTTATGAGATGTGCAATAAGTATATCTGGTTTTTTTTTTTTTAATAAAAATATCAAAGGAAAAAAAGATAATATAAAAATTACAATATAAGAAAATCGACTTTTAAGAAAACCCGTTTTGGGTAATATTTTAAAATATGTAAAATTTAAATTAATTACATCAATGTTATTTGTGGTAAATTCACTAATAAATTTATCCCATTCTCCACAAGTATTTATAACAGAAACTTCATATTGATCACTGAATTTTGATAAAGCTATTGCCGAATTTGCTGTAGATATAACTGTGCCAACTGGGTTCAAACAGGGAGACCAATAGAAAATTTTTTTTTTCATTTACGAGAGTATATATTATAAAATTAGAAAACTATTAAATTATGCTACAAGACAAGTTAAAAAAAGCATAAAATCTCATTTAAAATAAATTAAAAATTAAACATTTTTTTTACCCTTATTTTGTAAGTATAATTCTTGAATAAATTAAAATTATTTTTTGAAATAATAAGTCTTTGGTTAGTTGAATTTAAAAATTTATTAATTACTAATCTCCATCTAAAAATGTTTAATCCATTTACAAAAATACAATTCTTTCTATTTTTCAAAATTTCATTAAGTACTGGTAAAGATGAAGAAATTATGGGTTTTGAGGAAGCTAAGTAATCAAATAATTTCATTGGTGAGGTAAATTTACTTATTTCTCCAACACCTCCACTAACTTGAACTTTTTTTTCATATGGAAGGATTAGTAAATCCATTTTTTTTATATAATTTTTAATCTCTCTATTTGGTATATAGCTTTTTAAAAATAAATTTTTTCTATAAAATTTTTTTTTATAATTGTTAATGTCACTTTTGGTGCCACCAATGACATGATATTCATTTTGATTATCAATTCTAGATAAATTACATATGAAATCAAACCCCCTAGATTTATTAATATAACCAAAATACCCAATTTTAAATTTTTTATTATTTTGAGGTCTTGGTATAAATGGACAAATATTAGAAGAACTAGGCAAAATAGAATATTTTCTTTCTTTTATTTTATACTTTTTGTAAAAAAAATTTTTTAGTGAATTAGTAATAAAGATTAAATTTACCAAGTTTTTTGAATTGAAAATAGAAAAATTATTATAAATAAAATTAATTAACCTTCCCTCAATTTCTAAACTCGAATGCACTTCAAAAATTACTTTTTTTCGTAACAAAATTAAAAGAAAAAGTGTAAAATAATTTCTGGTGATAAAAAAATCAGGTTTCAATTTGAAACTATAAATTATGGATACAATTGAAAAAAGATAATATTTTAAACCTCTAGGAAATGAATTAAAATATTTAATTTTTAAAGTTTTAAAATTTTTATCTAATCCATAATGGCTAAATATAGTTTTTTTTAATCCAGTGTTGGGTGTTATCAAAGTAATCTGACCAATATATTTTGCGATATTGTGACATACATTCACAACTTGAAGACTATTTGCATTATATGAGGGTAAAGAAGAGTTAAATAGATAAACAATGTTCATTTTTTTTTATCGTTAACATAAAAATCTAAGTACCATTTAATAGTTCTATTAATTCCAATTTTCCAATCAGTAAAATTTTTGTACTTTGTTATTCTTAAGATTTTTTTATTATCTCCGTGAGTTTTTAAAATATCTGCTTTTTGCAAAGATTTTTTTTTAATAACTGGTCTTATTTTTTTTTTTTGTAAAAAAGCTATTATTTTTTTTAAATTTATGGGTTGATTTGAACATACATTTAAGACATCATTATCTTTCAACTTCTTATGATTTAATAACAAAATTTCCATTATTTTAACTACATCTTTAATATAAGTAAAATCTCTATAATGATTACCATAATTATATAATTCAAATTTTTTTTTGTTAAAAAAAGCATTTATAAATTTTAACATCATCATATCTGGCCTACCCCATTCGCCATAGACTGTAAAAAATCTCAATCCTGTAAGTTTTAATTTATAATAATTGTTATAAATAAAACCTATCTCTTCGTTTATTTTTTTAGTTAAAGCATACATATTTTTTGGTGATATTTTTTCTTTTTCATTTAAAGGATAATTCTTGTTCTCTCCATAAACTGAGCTGGATGAGGCATAAAATAATCTTTTAACCTTATATTTTTTTGAACTTTCAATTATATTAAAAAAACCATTTATATTAGCATCTATATATTTTCTCGGGTGATCAATTGAATATCTTACACCCGCTTGAGCTGCAAAATGGAATACAAAATCAAATCTTTTTTTTTTAAAAATTTGATCTATTTTTTTATCAACACACAAATCAATTTTTTCAAATTTAAAATTTTTATGTTTTTTAAGTAATTTTAACCTCTTCTTTTTAATTTCAGGGTCGTAATAATTATTTAAATTATCAATACCTATTATTTTGTATTTTTTATTTATTAATAAATGTTTAGAGAAATTATAACCAATAAAACCTGCGGCACCTGTAACTAATATTTTCATTTTTTTTTCAAAATTAATAAAATTGTTTGTGAATGTTTTTCTTCTGTTAATAATTGTGATTTTTTATACTTATAATAAAATTTATGCAATAAATTTGAATTTATTAAAAAAAAGCGGTTAAAAAAAATTTTTCTTAAAAATGATGAAAAATAATTTTCTTTTTTAAACAGAAATTTTTTTTCAATAATTTGAAATTTGTCTTCAGAAAAATTTCCTGCTAATGAATTGAAATTATAATGTCTATAGTGTTTTTTATGCGTAGGTATATTTTCGTGTGGTGCTGTTACTATTAGTAATCCATTTTTTTTCAGAATTGAATAAATAGCATCAATATTTAATTTTATGTCATCATCTGGAATATGTTCTATTACTTCTGAAAAAGTTATTAAATCAAAAAAATTTTTATAACTATTTAAATCTTGAAGTTTATTAATTAATTTTATCTCAGGATTAAATGCATTGAATAACATATTAGCTCTTTTTGAAATTTCATAACCAAAATATTTATTTTCTTTGTGTGACTTTAATTCAAATAGCAATCTTCCATCACCACAACCAAAATCAAGAATATTCGATGAAATTAAATTGAATATTTTTGATTTTATAAAATCTATCATTAAAATATAATTATAAAGCCAATGATAAACCCTAAATGGTTTTATAATATTATTCTCTATTTTGATAGGTAAGTAATGATAGGGGAAATAATATAAATTATCTTGAGCTAAAAATTTTTTTGATTTTTCAATTTTGCTCATAATTTTTTTTAGCTGCTTCAAATATTTTCAGTGCTCTTTTTTCCCAAGTATAATTTCTAGATGTTAAAAATGCATTTTTTTGAATTTTTTTTAAAGGATATTTATTTTTTATAACTTTTTGAAAAACATCCATCCAATTTGTTATATTATATTTTGTTACGATTAGAGAGTTTTTTTTGTGTTTCAGTACTTCACAAATTCCATCAAGTTTTGATGATATTATGATCTTGCCTGATGCTAAATAGTCAAACATTTTTAATGGAGAACAATAATCTGCTGTATTAAGATTATTTGATCTTACAGAAACATTATTAGCGTAAGGCATCAATAATAAATCTGATTTTGATAATATTAATGGAATTTTTCTGTATGGTTTATAATTAAATACTTTTATGTTTTTTAAATTTGTCTGAAAGATATTTTTTGAGTCTCCATATAAGTTGAAATTGATTTTTTCAAATTTTTTTGCCAATTCAAGGATAATTTCCAATCCTCTTCCTTTATAAAAGCTACCAATATAAGTTGCGTTCTTGACGCTGTTTTTTATTTTTGATTTTTTGAAATTTTGAATATCTACTCCATCATGAAGAATCAAAACCTCATTTTTATTGAAATTAAAAACCCTATTTAAAGCCTTAGAAATTAATATTTTCTTAATGATATAATTTGATTTAATAAAATTTAAATTGATCATAATAAATTTTGTTAAAGATTTCAATTCTGAGTGAATTTCTAAAAAATGATGAATTTTGAATAATGTTAATATAAAACTAGTTATTATACTTCTTGAAAGTATTAGATCTGCTTTATTATTTTTTAGAAAAATTGAAGTTTTTATTCCAAACAATACTCTTGTAAAAAAATTTTCGGAATTAAATTTTGCAAAAGATAATACTTTAAAACTTTTTTTTCCTTTCAAAGCAAAATCTTTTTTTAATTTTTTAAAAATAAAATTTAAATTTTTTTTAGAAGTAACAAGAGTCACATCGTGTTCTAATTTTGTAAAAGCGTCGCACATTTTAATGACATGATGACTATAAGCACTTTTATTAGTTAGTGATGTTTCTGCTATATAAATAACTTTCATTTTTGACTCATTTAATTAAAACACCTTTTGGTTTAAATAATGTTCTAAATTCTTTAAATTTAAGAAAAAAGTTCAATTTATATAAAACAAATAGTATAATACATTTGATTAAATTAAAAACAGTAAAATTATCTTTAATTAATGCATATTGGAATATTAAGTTCATCATTTCTTTTCCCCGGTAATCGAGCGTGGCAAAAATTAAACGCAAAGAAAACATTTTGTGAAATAGGTGATTACAAGATTTTACGTGAAAGAAAAAAATTTAATTTTATAATTTTGATTTTGTTTATAAATGACTTTAATGGAAAAAATGATGTAAACTTTAATAATTTCACTCCTTTAATTAAATTACTTGAACAAAGAGCAAAAGAAAAACATTTAGGCACTCTAGTTATGGTGTCATCATATAAAAAAGATAATTTAATTAAAGTAAATAATAATATTTCAAAAGATGAAAAAATTAAGCAAAAACTTTTTAAAAAATTTTTAAAAATTAAAAAAAATAATTCAAATTTTTATTTTTCAGATTTAGATGTAATTTTTAGTTTTAAGGGCTATGAAAATGCGTTTGACTCAAGAAATAAATACCTAGCATCATCTAGTTTATCTCAATTAGGAATTGATGAACTTGCAAAATTTATTTCAAATTTTTTTATAAGATACTCAAAATCTAGATCAAAAGTATTAGTTTTAGATTGTGACAATACTTTATGGGGAGGCGTATTAGGAGAGGAAGGCATAAACAGAATAGAAATTGGAGAAACACAAAATGGTAAAATTTTCTTAGACTTTCAAAAGGAAATATTAAAATTATATAAACAAGGAATTTTATTAGCAATTTCAAGTAAAAATAATGAAAAAGATGTATTTGATGTTTTAAATAATCATCCCTCAATTATTTTAAAAAAAAAACATTTTATAAATTTTAAAATTAATTGGGAATCAAAATCAAAAAATATTTCTAAAATTTCTAAAGAGTTAGATCTTGGTTTAGACAGTTTTGTTTTTTGGGATGATAATCCAGTTGAAAGGAATTTAGTTAGAAAAATTTTACCTGAAGTTTTTACTGTTGAACCAAATAAAGATATAGTTTATTGGCCAGAGCAAATTTCATCTCTTATAGAATTTTCAAACCTATCAAATATTAAAGATGATAAAACAAAAAAATATCATGCTAGAGCAAAATTTATTAGTGATAAAGAATCTTCGAAAGATGAAATTAAATATTTAAGATCAATTAAGTTAAAAACGAAATTATCAAAAATAAATAGAAATAATAGTGCAAGAGCATCTGAAATGACTTTGAAAACCAATCAATACAACTTAAGGACAAAGAGATACCCATTGCCAAAAATAGAGGAAATGATGCACAGTAAAGATTACACATGTTTTTTAATTGGGTTAAGAGATATTTATGCAGATCATGGGAATGTAGGTTTAATAATTTTAAAAAGAATTAACAAAAATACTTTATTTATAGATACTTTTTTAATGAGTTGTAGAGTTATAGGAAGATATTTTGAAACACGCATGTTCAACTATATTAAAAACTTTGCGATAAAAAAAAAATATAGAAATATTATAGGAGAATTTATTAATACAGAAAAAAATATTGTTGCAAAAAAATTACTTGAAGAACATGGTTTTAAAAAAATTACAAAAAATAAAATAAATAAGATTCAATTATTTTCATGCAAAATAAAAGATATTAAGCAAAAAAATATTGAAATATATAATTAAAAGAAAAATTACAGATATTATTAAATATAAATTATGAACTAAACCTTTAATGATCAAATAAAATAAGAATTTTTATTTTTTTAAGATAGGTTTAAAAATGTTTTAATTGCCTGATGTTTTGTATTGGTATACTGAACGAAAGATCTATTGGAACTATTTTAGAAAATTAAATAATAAATTAATTAAATTCTAAATTGGTGTTATTATAATCTTATTTTTAAGACTCTTGATTTTTTTTTGTAAAATTGAATGTTTAGTTAAAATTATATAAATATCAAAATTTAAAAAATCTTTGTTCTTTGTTACTAATCCAATTTTTTTTGCTGAGGTAATTTCTATTAATGGGTCATATCCCTTAATATTTTTATCTTTTAAATTATTATATATTTTTAATGATAGTGAATTTCTTAAATCTGCAACATTTTTTTTATAACTTAAACCACATATTAAAACCTTTTTATTTTTACTTGGGTCAATAGAATTTAATTTTCTTTTTATTTTTTTACAAACTATATCTTCCATTGAATCATTTATGTATCTTCCTGCTAAAGTTATTTTTGTTTTAAAATTATTTTTTTTACTAATATAAGAAAAATAGTATGGGTCTACAGGTAAACAATGGCCACCTACCAATCCTGGTTTAAATTTAAGAAAGTTCCACTTGGTTGATGCAAGATTAATTACGTTGTTAAAATTTAAGTTAAGTTTTTCACAAAATAGATAAATTTCATTAATTAGACCAATATTTACGTCTCTCTGGATATTTTCAATCACTTTTGCTGTTTCTGCCTCCCTTATATTTTTTGTGAAAATGATTTTTTTTGAGATCAATGAGTAAACATTTAATAACTCTTTTTTACGAGATGAATAAGGATAAGCTAAAATTTTATCTATTTTCTTTAAATCATGCTTTTTATCTCCAGGGTTAACTCTTTCAGGACTATAACCGACAAAAAAGTCTAATCCCTCTTTAAGTGCATTTTTTTTTTCTAATAAAGGTACACAGTAATCCCTAGTTAATCCTGGATAAACTGTTGACTCAAATATAATGATATCTTTTTCTTTAATTATTTTAGAGAGATTATTACATACATTTTTTAAATGTTTTAAATCAGGTGTCTTATTTTTGAGTATTGGAGTAGGTACAGTAATTATATATAAATTAAAATTTTTGATAATATTTAAAGAATTAGTATATTTAACCGACTTATTTATAAGAGTTTTTTTTTTAAATTCGTGAAAAAAATCTTTACCATTTGTTAAATCTTTTATTCTGTTGAGATTATTATCATATCCAACACAATTATATTTTTTAGATAAATTAATTAGAATTGGTAACCCTACGTATCCAAGCCCAATTACACATGGTTTAA
>Ga0209631_10002600_pt1 | contig 21477 bp, 18 predicted proteins | sample COG_08_FD_184752 | JGI IMG/M metagenome (GOLD analysis project Ga0209631, IMG submission 184752) | Pelagic Microbial community sample from North Sea - COGITO 998_met_08 (SPAdes) (version 2) | ecosystem: Environmental > Aquatic > Marine > Neritic zone/Coastal water | place: Helgoland, sampling... | reverse complement strand
GAGATCCAAGATTTTTGGTCTAAAAATGATATTTTTTCTAAATCATTTAATAAGGAGAATAGCCCCCATTTTATTTTTTTTGAAGGCCCTCCATCTGCTAATGGAAAGCCTGGAATACATCATGTAATGGCTAGAACAATTAAGGATGCTTTCTGTAGATATAAAACTTTAAAAGGATATAATGTAAAAAGAAAAGCTGGCTGGGATACTCACGGACTTCCAGTTGAGTTGGGTGTTGAAAAAGAATTAGGTATATCAAAAGATGATATAGGAAATAAAATTAGTATTTCAGAATATAATGCTGCCTGTAAAAAGGCAGTTATGAAATATACTGCTGAATGGGAGTCTCTTACAGAAGAAATGGGTTATTGGATCGATCTTTCTAATCCATACGTTACTTATACCTCTAAATATATGGAGACTGTTTGGTGGCTTCTTAAAAATATTTCTGATAAAAAGCTTCTTTATAAAGGGTATACTGTTCAACCATATTCACCAGCTGCTGGAACTGGTCTTAGCTCACATGAGCTAAATCAACCAGGAGCATATAAAGATATAAGTGATACATCTATAATTGCTCAATTTAAATGTTTAGATCAGGGATTGCCTGAGGAATTAAAAACTTTCTATCCATTTTATTTTCTTGCCTGGACAACAACACCATGGACCTTACCATCTAATACAGCTTTAACTGTTGGATCAAAAATTGAATACTGCTTTGTTGAAACATTTAATCAGTATACTAAAAAAAGGACAACCGTTTTATTAGCAAAAGCTTTAATTGAAAAAGTTTTTAATAAAAACTTTTTTAAAATTGATAATGAAAATGATCTTGATGCTTTTACAAATACTGATTCAAAAATTCCTTATTTTATTTTAGGTTCTTGTCTAGGTAAAGATCTTGAAAACCTTAAATATGATAGAATATGGGAAGAATCTCCACTTCCTATAGAAAATCCTGAAAATGCTTTTAGAGTAATCATTGGTGATTTTGTTACAACTGAAGATGGAACTGGAATTGTTCATACAGCTCCTACTTTTGGTGCTGACGATTATAAAGCAGCAAAATCTGCCGTGCCGGAGGTTCCTCCTCTTCAAGTACTTGATGAAAAAGGGAATAAAGTTCCTCTAGTAGACTTAAAAGGTAAATTCATTAAAGGTCTTGGTCTAATAAGTGATAAGTATGTCAAAAATGAATATTATGAGCCAGACAAGATTCCAGAAAAGTCTGTTGATGTTGAAATTGCAATTAAATTAAAGGAACAAAATCTAGCATTTAAGGTGGAAAAATACTCTCACTCATATCCACACTGCTGGAGAACAGATAAGCCTGTCCTTTATTACCCAATGGAGTCGTGGTTTATTAAAATCAGTGACCTTTCAGAGAAGATGTATAGCCTAAACAAAGGTATAAATTGGAAACCAAAATCTACTGGAGAAGGTAGGTTTGGAAATTGGCTAAAATCTGCAAATGACTGGAATCTGTCAAGATCTAGATTTTGGGGAGTCCCTTTGCCAATATGGTCAAATGAAGATGGAACTGAGCATAAAGTAATTGGATCTATTGAAGAACTAATTAATGAGATCAATATTTCTATAGAACATGGATTTATGAAGTCAAATCCTTATAAAAAATTTAAGATTGGCGATACTTCAGATAATAATTATAATGAGGTAGATCTTCATAAAGATTTTGTTGATGATATTGTGCTCTCATCAAAGGAGAATCTTCCAATGAAGAGGGAGAAAGATATAATAGACGTTTGGTTTGAGTCTGGATCAATGCCTTATGCTCAGCTACATTATCCTTTTGAGAACAAAGATCTAATTGATAGTCAATCAAACTTTCCTGCAGACTTTATTGCTGAAGGTGTTGATCAAACTAGAGGCTGGTTTTACACACTTCATGCTATTTCTACTATTGTTTTTGATTCAATCTCATATAAAAATGTTGTTTCTAATGGCCTTGTATTAGATAAGAGTGGGCAAAAGATGTCTAAAAGATTAGGTAATGCTATAGATCCATTTGAAATGATAAACAGTTTTGGAGCAGATGCAGTTAGATGGTATATGATTTCAAATTCAAACCCATGGGATAATCTGAAATTTGATCAAGAGGGAGTTGCAGAGGTAAAAAGAAAATTTTTTGGAACCCTTCAAAACATCTATAGTTTTTTTAGTTTATATGCCAATATAGATAACTTTGGATATAAAGAAGCTAAGATAAATATTGATGAAAGGCCTGAGTTAGATAGGTGGATTTTATCTGAACTAAATACTTTAATTAAAAAAGTTGATGATAATCTTGAAAATTATGAATTAACTCCAGCTGCAAGAGATATTAATGATTTTGTTCAAGAAAAACTTAGTAATTGGTATGTAAGATTATCCAGAAGAAGATTTTGGAAGGGAGAGTATAATAATGACAAAGTATCTGCTTATCAAACTCTTTATGAATGTCTTTTGAATGTTAGTAAACTGATTTCACCTATTGCACCATTTTATTCTGAACATATATTTCAATCTTTAAATATTGTTACAAACAAGGAGAAATTTGAGTCTGTCCATATATCAAGTTTTCCTTTGTCTTTTCCAGATCAAATAGATACTAAGCTTGAAAATAAAATTAATCAGATAAGGAATATTTGTTCCCTAGCTCTTTCTATCAGAAAGAAAGAAAAAATCAAAGTAAGACAGCCCTTAAAAAAAATTATTATTCCCGTAAAAAATGATGCTGAGAAAAAAGAGATTATAGATGCTAAATCTCAAATAATATCAGAGATAAATGTCAAATCAATTGAGTTTTTAAATGATAAAAACTCATTATTGGTCAAGGAACTTAAGCCAAATTTTAAATTGCTTGGCCCAAAGTATGGAAAGATAATAAATGATGTTGCAAAAGAAATAAAAGCTCTAACAAATAGTGATATTGAAAAACTAGAAAATACAGGTAAGTTGACCTTAAGTATAGGAAAAACTGAGGCTTCAATTACTCTCGATGATGTTGAGGTTAACTATAAAGACATTGAGGGACTTTCAGTTGCAAGTGGAGGAGGACAGACAATTGCACTTGATCTAAATCTTAATGATGACCTTGTAAATGAAGGAATTGCAAGAGAGATAGTTAACAGGGTTCAAAACATAAGAAAAAATAAAGGGCTGGAGGTGACTGATAAGATCGAAATAAACATCAAGAGCTCTGCTAAACTTGAGAATGCTATAAATTCCAATTTAAATTATGTGAAGGGTGAAACTCTAGCAATAAAATTATATTTTAGCGAAAAGTTAGATGGGGGAGAAATTATTGAATTTGACAATATTACAACTACCATAACCATAAATAAAGTTTAAAATGAGTAAAAATTCAAACAATAGATATTCTGATAAAGAATTAGAAGGTTTTAGAAAAATAATCAATGAGAAAATTGAAAAAGCTCTAACTGATCTTAATCTTCTAAAAAGTGCCTATATGAATGATAGTAATAATGGAACTGAAGATACCTCTCCAACATTTAAATCAGTTGAGGAAGGTTCTGAGACAATGTCAAAGGAAGCTAACACTCAATTAGCATTAAGGCAAGAAAAATTTATAAGAGATTTAAAAAATGCACTTGTAAGGATTGAAAACAAAACATACGGAATCTGTAGAGTAACTGGTAAGCTTATTGATAAGAAAAGACTTAAAATAGTGCCACATGCAACTCTTAGTATTGAAGCTAAAAACATTCAAAAATAAATCTTATTGATTTGAATTATTTGCTAAAAAATATTGATGCTAAAAAATCGATAATATTAATCTTATCATTAATTTTTTTAGATCAGTTTGTAAAGATCTATATTAAACTTAATTATCCCCTAACAGCTTATGGAGAACCTCCGATTATTGATCTAGGGTTTTTTAAATTACTTTTTATTGAGAACAAAGGCATGGCGATGGGAGCTAAATTAAATAATCTCATACCTTTTTTAGATGATAACACAGCCAAGCTAATTTTAACTATTTTTAGAATATTTGCCTGTATTGGGATTGGCTTTTGGCTTAAAAGTATTATAAAAAGTAAAGGATCTCAATTATTAATAATTTGTGTTTGCTTAATATTTGCAGGAGCTGTAGGGAATCTAATAGATTCTGTTTTTTATGGAATGGTATTTTCATCTAGTTATGGTCAGGTAGCCTCATTGTTTCCTGAGTCTGGATATGCTTCCTTGTTCTATGGGAGTGTTGTTGACATGATACAATTTCCTTTAGCTACATGGAATTGGCCTGCCTGGGTTCCTTTTATTGGTGGTGATGAGTATACGTTTTTTGAATATGTATTTAATTTTGCAGACTCTTACATAAGTACAGGTGTAATTCTACTTTTAATCTTTAATAAAAAGGTATCTCTCTAACCGAGAGTAAAATCATACACTCGTTTTGGAGTTATAGAGTAATCTAGCCTGATATCATGTCTTTCAATATCTTGAATTTTATCAATAGGCTCAAATAAAGAAAGACCAATTTTCAAGACATCGTCTTTAATGTTTCCTAAAAACTTATCATAATAACCACCACCGTAACCAACTCTATGTCCTAGTTTGTCAAAAATCAAAAGTGGAATAAATATAACCTCAAGTAGGCTTGCGTCTTTTTGATTTGAGCTAATTGGCTCTCTTATTCCCAGCTGATTCAAAGAATAGTTTGTATTGTTGTCTATTTCTATGTTTAGAAGATCTTTCCCCAGCATCTTAGGGACAAAAACTCTTTTATTTTTCATAAATAATAAGTTTACAATTTCATCTGTTTCTACCTCGTTATTTATTTGATTAGATAAGTATAAATGATAAAAACTTTTATCCCATATATTAAGTTCAAGAAGATTTTCAAAAATCCTTTTACTTAGCCCTTTTACTTGATTAATGTCAAGTAATGATCTTTGTTTTTTAAAAGATTTTCTTAAAAAAAATTTGCTGTTATTCATGATCAACATTAATATAAAATAAAAATAGGCTTAATTTTGTATTGGTGAAACAATCTGAACTTCATATTCAATCTAAATCTCTTCCTGAACTTCCAGGAGTATATCAGTTTTATGATGATGAAAAAATAATTTATATAGGTAAAGCAAAAAACTTAAAAAAAAGAGTGTCATCATATTTCACTAAAAACCATGACAGCAAAAAAACAAGGCTCCTAGTTAAAAGTATAAGGAAAATTGAGAAAATAATAGTTGATACAGAAATGGATGCTCTTTTATTAGAAAATAACTTAATAAAAAAATATCAACCTAAGTATAATATTCTTTTAAAAGATGATAAATCATATCCTTGGATTTGTATAGTTAAAGAGCCCATCCCTGATATTTTTTATACAAGAAAAGTTGAGAAAAGAAGAGGAGAGTATTATGGTCCTTTTACAAATGTTTATAGTGCTAGATTTCTGATTAAACTAATTAAAGATATTTATCCTTTTTTAAATCATGAATTAAATCATCTGATAAAAAAAGAGACAGAAGAAAGTATTAAGGCAAAGTTTTCAGAAAACATAAAATCAATTAGAAACTTAATCAAAGGTCACTTTAGGAAATCCATTGATGAACTAAAAGGAAAAATGAAGTTATTTTCAAAGAACCTTAAATACGAGAAAGCACAGGAAATAAAAGAGAAACTGGACATCTTATATAATTACCAAGCTAAGTCAACGATTGTTAATTCTAAGATAAGTGACATTGATGTTTTTGCAATGGTCTCAGATGAATCATATGCGTATATTAATTATTTACAAATTTCATATGGAGCTGTTATTAGATCGTTTACGCTGGAAGTTAAAAAGAAGCTTGAGGAAACTGATAAAGAGATATTAAGATTATCGGTAATAGAGCTTAAACAAAGATTTCAATCACAGAGTAAAGAAGTGATTGTGCCATTTAAATTAAACCTTCCCAAACCTCTTAAAATTAATGTTCCTAAAGCAGGTGACAAAAAAAAATTAATTGAACTTTCTGAAAGAAATGCAAAGTTTTATAGAATAGATAAACTAAAGCAAATAAAAATTATTGATCCTGAAGCTCATGGCAACAGAATCATGGAGCAGGTAAAAAAAGATTTGCAGCTTAAAGAGAAACCTATACAAATTGAATGTTTTGATAATTCAAATTTGATGGGAACAAATCCAGTTGCATCATGTGTTGTTTTTAAGAATGGTAAAGCTTCAAAAAAAGATTATAGACATTTTAAAATTCAAAATATTGATGGCCCTGATGACTTTGCTTCAATGGAGCAAGTTATTTATAGGCGACTAAAAAGACTGTTAAAGGAAAATGAAAATTTACCAAATTTAATAGTAGTCGATGGTGGAAAGGGTCAATTATCTTCTGGTGTTAAAAGCTTAAAAAAATTAAACTTAGAAAATAAAGTTGCCATAATAGGTATTGCAAAAAAACTTGAAGAAATCTTTAAACCCAATGACTCTCTCCCTTTATATATCGACAAGAAATCTGAAACATTAAAATTAATTCAGCAATTAAGAAATGAGGCTCATAGATTTGCAATTAACCTTCATAGAGACAGAAGAAGCAAAGATGCTCTTAAATCAGGTATTGATGGATTAAAAGGTGTTGGCCCAATTTTAAAAGACAAACTTTTAGATAAGTATAAATCATTCAAGAGGTTAAAAGATGCTGATCAAGAAGATTTAATACAATTTCTTGGAAAGAGTAGAGGTAGATCTATTTTTAATCAATTAAGAAATTAATTTTAATTAATTTTGACTTGTAAAAAATGAAAATTATTTTCCTACATCTCCAGATTCTACTTTTTAGTATTAATGTGATTTTCAGTCAACCTAGTCCGCCAAAACTATCTGAACCTTTTAAAGCTGGAGAGAAACTTGAATATAGAGTTCATTATGGAATTTTTAATGCGAGTTATGCTTCCCTTAGTTTATCAAAAAAAGACAGTCTAGACGATGAGAATCTTTTGGCTTCTGGATATGGAAAAACAATTGGGTTAGCAAGGCTCTTTTTCAAAGTCGAAGATTATTATAGCAGTTATTTTAATACAAACAAAATAGATCCAATTATTTTTAAACGTAATATTTATGAAGGAGGTTACACTAAAAACCTGGAAGTGTCTTTTGATTCTCAAGGGAACAAGGCTAGTGTAAATAATATAAAAAAGGGCACACTCGAAGTTATTCCAACAGAAGAAAACGTTCAAGATCTTATATCCTCTTTATATTACCTTAGAAAAAATTTTCCTGAGGAGAATATAAAGGTTGGAGATTTCTTTACAATTAATATGTTTTATGATTCAAAAAACCGAGAACTAGCTCTTAAGTATCTCGGAAAAGAAGTTATAAATACTAAATTTGGAAAAGTTGAGTGTTTAAAGCTAATGCCCGCTACAGATAGAAGTAGAATATTTAAAGGTGAGGGTAGCATTACAATGTGGTTAACAAATGATAAAAATAAAATTCCAATAAGAATTCAAGCTGATTTGTTAGTTGGATCTATTAAAGCTGATCTGGAAAAATTTTCTGGAATTGCCAACCCCCTTGAAATTATAATTAAATAATGACTAAAAAGACTCCAATCTTAGTTATCATTCTTGTAGCATTTTTAAGCTCATGTAATTCAGATTCAACTGAACCGTTGAAAGTAGAGCCAATTAAATACAAATACGGATATGATGAAAGTAAGTTCTCATTTGAAGAAAAAAAAGTAGGAAGAGGTGATACGTTTGGAGACATATTAGAAGATCAGGGAATTGATTATCCTGAAATATATCGAGCACTTCAAAAAACAAAAAATGATGTAGATTTTAGAAAACTTCAATTAGGAAAGCCTTATACATTAATATATACAAACGATTCTATCCCAAAGCTAAAAGCATTCGTTTACCATCCTACAATTGAAGGTTACTCTTTTATTCAATTGAAAGACAGTGTCTATGGAAAGACATTAAAAAAAACTAGAACTTATAAAGATTTATCTGCTTCTGGAATTATTAATAACTCCTTATATCTCACTCTAGAAGAACAAGACAAAGATCCATTATTAACCTATTATTTGTCTGACATATATGCTTGGACAATTGATTTCTTCAGATTAGATAAAGGAGATAAGTTTAAAGTCATTTATACTGAAGCGTATGTTGATGACTCAATTCCCGTTGGAATAACCAAAATAAAAGCTGCCTATTTTGTTCATAAAGGTGTTGAAAGGTACGCCTTTGAATATGAAACTGATTCTATAAAAGGGATTGTAGAATATTTAGATCAAGATGGGAAAAATCTAAGAAAAGCATTTTTACAATCGCCTATTAAATTTGGAAGAATTTCATCAAGATATAACCTAAGAAGAAGAATAGCTTTATACGGTAATAGAGTTCGAGCACACAAAGGCACTGATTTTGCAGCTCCTGTTGGAACACCAATTATGTCTACTGCTAATGGAACTATTATTGAGTCCAGTTATACAAGAGCAAACGGGAGGTATGTGAAAGTTAGGCACAACAACACCTATGACACTCAATATCTACATATGAGAAAAAGTAATGTTAAAGTTGGGCAATTTATTGAACAAGGAGATGTTATTGGATGGGTAGGGATGACTGGGAATACATCAGGTCCACATGTATGTTATAGATTTTGGAAAAATGGAATTCAAGTAGATCCATTTAAACAAAAACTTCCAGAAGCAAAGCCAATTAATGAGTCATTAAAAAATAAGTACTTTAGTGATATTGTTTTAATCAAATCTGAACTTGATTCAGTGATAATTAAAAATAAGACTTCCATCTAATGGCGTTATCAAAAATAAATCCAACAAATTTAAGTTCCTGGGTAAGCCTTGATAAAAAATTCAAAGCTGAATGTGATAATCATATTTCAAGCTTTTTTGAAGAAAGTAATCGGCTTGAAAAGTTCACAATAAGTTGGAAGGATTTTTATTTAGACTTTTCAAAAAACAGATTAAGTTCTTCTTCATTCAAACTTTTAATTGACCTGTGTGGGGAAACTGATTTAAAGAATAATATTGAAAAATATTTTAACGGCTCCGTTATTAATGAAACAGAGAAAAGAGCTGTTCTTCATACTTCGTTAAGATCAAGTGAAATAAAAAATCCCAATTTAAAAAAAGAGATTAACGATACACTAGATAAAATTATAAGTATTTCAGACGAAATAAATAGTGGTAAAAAATTAGGATACACTGGCAAAAAAATTACGGATGTAGTTAATATCGGGATTGGTGGTTCTCATCTAGGGCCTGAAATGGTTACTGAGGCATTGTCTTGTTATAGCCATAGTGTTAGCCCTCACTTTATTTCTAATATTGATCCTGATTTTACATCAAAACTACTTGAAAAACTAGATCCTGAGACCACTGTTTTTATTATTGTTTCAAAAACATTTACTACGATTGAAACTCTTGAAAATGCAAAAAAAATAAGAAAATGGTTTATAGACAAAGCTAATGTAGAGTCTATAAAAGATCATTTTATAGCTGTTTCAAATAATACTGAAGCACCAAAAGAATTTGGTATTTTATCTAATAATGTTCTTTCTATTCCTGACTGGGTTGGAGGCAGATTTTCACTTTGGGGATCAGTCGGATTAATTATTTCTATTGTTATTGGATCAAAAAACTTCAAAGAGTTTTTAAAAGGTGCTGAATCTATGGATCTTCATTTTAGAAATTCTCCATTTGAAAAAAATATTCCTGTAATTCTTGCTCTAATCAGTATCTGGTATAATAATTTTTTTAAATGTGAGACGGAAGCTGTCCTTCCATACAATCAGTTTCTTGGAAAACTTCCGGATTATTTACAACAAGCTAGCATGGAAAGTAATGGCAAAAGCATAGATAGAAATGGTGATAAAATTAATTATGAAACAGGCTCTATTATTTGGGGGTCAACAGGAACAAATGCTCAGCATGCTTTTTTTCAACTAATGCACCAAGGAACTAAAATTATCCCTTCTGATTTTATTGCTTTTAAAAAATCTTTATATGGCGATAAAGTTCAACATGATATTTTGACCTCAAATTTTTTAGCTCAGACAAATGCATTAATGATGGGTAAAACATCTACCGAGAGTGAGAATTACAAAAATATTGATGGCAACAAGCCTTCTAATTCAATAGTTATTAACAAACTTTCTCCTTCAAGTCTAGGAGCTCTTATCTCAATGTATGAGAACAAAATTTTTACAATTGGTTCAATTTTAAACATCTACAGCTATGACCAGTGGGGTGTTGAGCTAGGAAAATCAATAGCTAAAGATATTCTTAAAGGAAAGCAAGATAACCTTGATCAATCTACATTAAAGATCAGCGAGATATTAAAGAAATGAGTTGACATCAAAATCTAGATAAATCTTAAGATTATGTTAATATTTAGTTCATTAAAAAACTCATGAATAATTCTACTTTTGTCTTAAATCAAATCAAATAATAATGAAAAAATTAAGCTTAATCTTATTTGCTCTATTAACAACAGCTGTCTATTCACAAGATGCATCGCTTGATTCAATTGCTCTTACAGAGGTAACCGTAACATCTAAAGTTGTAGATGTTGCAAAAGAGCGTGAAACTCCGATTGCATTTAGTACAGTAACTGGTGCTGAAATAGAACTTAAAGGAGGAAACTTAGAGTTTGTAGAAACTCTTAGGAGAACTCCTGGTGTTTACACCAATCAAGATAACGGTGGTTATGGTGATGGCCAAATGTACCTTAGGGGATTTGGATTCACTAATACTGCTTACGTTATAAATGGTCAACCTGTAAATGACATGGAAAATGGACGGGTATACTGGTCAAACTGGGCAGGGTTAATGGACATTGCTTCTAGTGTTCAGCTCCAAAGGGGGCTTGGTTCTACTTCTCTTGCTGTTCCATCAGCGGGGGGTACAGTTTCAGTTAATACAAGAGCTGCTGAAGCAACTCCTGGATCAGGACTTAAACTTATGTTGGGTGATAATGGTTATCAAAAAACAACCGCATATATGAATACTGGTGTTAATGAATTAGGCTGGTCATCAAGTTATTTACTTGGATTCTGGCAAGGTGATGGATGGAGAAATGGTATGCAAGGTGAGGGTGTAACTTATGCTTTTTCTGTTGGGTATACACCAAGAGGTGGAGATCATGAATTTAACCTTTCAGTTATTGGTGCCGGTCAGTGGCATCATCAAGCATATTATGGAACTCAGGTACAAGATTATCTAGATTATGGACCTGCTCAAGGTGATGACTTTAGAAAATTTAATCAATTATACGGAGATTACAAAGGTGAAGAATTCTCAGTTTTGAGAAACTATTACCACAAACCATTAGCAACTCTTAACTGGGATTGGGAAATTAGCAGTAGAGTTACCCTAGCCACATCTTTATATGCTTCTGCAGGTAGAGGTGGTGGAACTGGTCTTAGAGGAAGAGGTTCTTATGGAACTACTTCTTTTAATGAGTCTTTTTCAGAGTATATGGATGATCATGCTGAATGGAGAAACTCAGATTATACAATTAACTGGAATACTGCGGTTTCAAAAAACTTAGCTGGAGCACATGTTCCTGACAGCGGACCTTTTGCCGGCATGAACCTTGGGTATCACAATACTATAGATGGACTACCTAGTAAGTGGGGTGCAGATACAACTGTAAGGAGATTTTCAACGAATTCTCATAACTGGATTGGTGGAATATCAAAAATTAAGATAGATTCAGATAATTTTAGATATGAACTTGGAGTTGATTTAAGATCATACAAAGCATACCACAGAAGAGGTATCAGTGATTTCTTAGGTCTTGACGGATATATCTCTACAATTAATGGAAATAACTTCTCAGGAAATGGAGACAGAATTGGAACAGTAGTTACTACTGCATATGAATCTTCTCCATTTAAAAACCTTGGAATGGATGATCCAAATGGAACTCAGAGATACTACATTGGTTATAACGACTGGACAGGTATTAATGGTTTAATTGAATACGTTGGTAATGATAAGTTTTCAGCAGTTCTTCAATTAGGATCAACTACACAGAAATATCAGATAGAGCACTTCTATACTACTCAACCTGATACAAAGAGTAGAAAAATTACTGTAAATGGTGGTTATATAAAAGGTGGTGCAAACTACAACATGACTGATAGAGCAAATGTATTTATTAATGTAGGTCAGATAAGTAGACCTCCACTAGTAGATGGGGTCTTTACAAATGCAGATTATGACTTTACAGAAGCAGAAGATATTACATCTGAGAAGATCACATCTTTTGAGCTAGGTTATGGTTACACTGGTTCTAATTTTAAAGCAAAAGTAAATGCTTACTCAACAGTATGGGGTGACAGAACATTCAGTAGATCTACTTCAATTGGAGATCAGGGAATAACCATAATTTATGAAGGTGTAGAACAAACTCATAATGGTATTGAGGGTGAATTTACTTGGTTTCCTTCAAGCAGATTGAGACTTCGTGGAATGGCTTCATTAGGTGATTGGAAATTTTCTAAAAACTTCAATGGTACGTCTTTCTATAATGATAATGGTCAAGCTGCGGGAGAAACTGGAACACTTTATTTAGATGGTGTTAAAATTGGTGATGCTGCTCAAACAGTTTTATACCTAGGAGCTAACTATAAGCTTTCTGACAGATTATCTGCTGATATTGATTTTCAAACATATTCTAATCTTCATGGAAGATTCAGTCCATTGGATAGTGAGTTTTTCTCTTCTAATAATAGAGGTTCAATTGAGCTACCAAGCTTTAGCTTAGTTGATATAGGGGCAACTTACAAAACAACTTTCTTAGGATATGAAACAATTGTAAGAGCTAATATCAATAACCTATTTGATGAAGAATATATTTCTCAATCTCAAACGAATCTTCATAATGATGGAGGAAGAGCTTGGAATGGAGTTAATGTAGAAAACCTAGTTTACTTCGGTAAAGGAACAACTTGGAATTTAGGAGCTACGTTTAGATTCTAATTAGAATTTTAAAGCTTATTTATATTTATTTAAACCCTGCTTTGGCAGGGTTTATTATTTTAAATAAATTTCTCTTAGCGTTAGCTGTATCTCATCTTTTCCTGAATAGGAATTAACATCAACTGTGTAGAGAATATCAAATGTTGACTTTATATTTACAAGGGCTTCCTTGTTATCAAAACTTATAAAGGATAATTCTTTCCCAGATTCATCCTTAATTTTTGACTTTACAATTTGTGACTCTTTTCCAACAAACTTCAATGTTTGGTCTAAAAAACAATTGTTGGTTCTAAATACAGGTTTTTTATTTCCTAAACCAAATGGTGACATTCGTTGAAGAATTTTAACATTCTCCATTGTGATTTCAGAGAAGTCAATTAAAAGATCGTATAAAAATGTTTTTTGGAACATTTTACCTGATACTGAATCTTTTACAGTGTTTTCAAACTGTGTTTTAAAACTTTCAAAATTTGATTTCTTTACTTTTAAGCCCGCTGCGTATTTATGTCCCCCGAATTGAAAAATATTATTTTCACATTTCAATAGAGCATCATGTACATCAAAACCTGATACTGATCTCACAGAGCCCGTTAAAAACTGCTCATCTGAATCAGTCATTACAATTGTAGGTTTATAAGACCCTTCGATAAGTCTTGAAGCAACAATACCCAGGACTCCTTTGCTCCACTGATCAGAATATACAATATTGGTGAAACTATTTTGAATTATTTGTGTCTCTGCTTCTTCTAATACGTTTTTTTCAGTTGACCTTCTAGTTTGATTAAGAAATTCTACTTCATTTGAAAGTATGTTAGCTTTTTCACCATTCTCCTCTATTAATAACTCAACAATTATTTTTCCATTTTTCATTCTTCCCGCAGCATTAATTCTTGGTCCAATATTAAATGAAATTGTTGATTCATCGATTTTACTATTAATTGATTTTAAAAAATTTCTAAGCCCAGTTCTAGGGTTTGAATTTATTGTCCTTAAACCATGGAAAACTATTATTCTATTTTCATCAATCAAAGGCATCATATCAGAAACTGTTGCAATTGCAGTAAAGTCAATAAAATCATTAATATTATATGGATCATTTGACATTAAGTTATGGGCGGTAATCAATTTAAATGCTATTCCGCACCCACATAATTCTTTAAAAGGATAGTTACAGTCTGATTGTTTTGGGTTAATTATTCCATATGCTTTTGGTAAATTGTCTCCCGGGAGATGGTGGTCGCAAATGATAACTTCAATACCCTTTGAGTTTGCTAAAGCTACTGGATTTATAGCTTTAATTCCACAGTCAACAGTTATAATTAGAGAGAAATTATTTTTTTCAGCATGTTCAATAGATTTTAGGGATACTCCATATCCTTCTTGATACCTGTCTGGAATATAATAAGAAACATTAAATCCTTTAAAATTAAAATATTTGTAGAGCATGGCAGTAGATGTTGTTCCATCTACATCATAATCACCCAAAATCATAATCTTTTTAGATTTAAAAAATTGTATTCTTTCTACAACTTTTAACATGTCTTTCATTAAGAATGGATCATGAAGTAAATCAAGATTTGGTCGGAAAAACTGCTTTGCTTTCTCTAGTGAGTTTATATTTCTTTGAAGTAATAAAGAGCAAATAAATTTTGGAATTTTTAAAATCTTATTAAGATTTTTTATATTCTTATGAGTTGGCTGTTCTGCCTCTATCCAGCTGTTCATTGTTTTTTGTCAATACATATAACAAACTCACCTTTTATTTTCTTATTGGAAAAATATTTTATGGCTTCAGCTATGCTTCCTCTAAACGTCTCTTCATATATTTTTGATATTTCTCTGCTCAAACTAATCTGCCTATCCTCTCCAAAATATTCTGTGAACTCTGTTAGTGTTTTTAAAACCCTGTATGGAGATTCATATATAATTGTGGTTCTGATATTTTGAGAAAGCTCAATTAGTTTAGATTTTCTTCCTTTTTTTCGTGGTAAAAATCCTTCAAAGATGAAACTTTCGCTAGGCAAACCACTTAAAACTAATGCAGGTATCAATGCAGTTGGACCCGGCAAACATGTAATGACTATGTCTTTTTTAATAGCTTCACGAATTAATAAAAACCCTGGGTCCGAAATACATGGAGTGCCTGCATCAGTTATTAGGGAAATTTTCTTGCCAGAAATCATTAACTCTATATAATCATCAACTTTTTTATGTTCATTATTCAAATGATAGCTGTTAGTTTTAGTTGAAATTTGATATTGATTAAGAAGTTTTTTTGCATGTCTAGTGTCTTCAGCTAAAATTAAATCTGATTTTTTAAGGGTTTCAATTGCTCTTATGGTGATGTCTTCCATATTACCAATTGGTGTTGGTACTATAAAAAGTTGAGGATCATTTATCATCATCCGATTCTGGTATTTCAGTAACTAAATCTTTGATAGAGTCAATTAATGGTATTATTTCACTCTCATTATATGGAAGATCAAAGGGTTTTTCTGAATTTAAATTTAATTTTTTTAGAGTTTCATTTAGTTTTTCTGAATGTAATTCCCATTGAGAATCTTTTTTTCTTTTAGAAAGGAACTTGTAGATTACAGCTAACTCATATATATATTTTGCATCCTTATAAATATTTTCATTATCTGATGAATTATGAATTTGAAGAGCAATTTCTTTTATTTTATTTTCTATTTTTTTAAACATTATCGTTTATTATTATAATGAGTTACTTTTTGATAAATTTGCTTTAATTGTAAATCAAATTACAAAATGTTTTTAGAAAACCCTGCATATAATAATGAACAATTCGGTTGGATTGAAGTAATATGTGGATCAATGTTTTCTGGTAAAACTGAGGAGCTTATTAGGAGGATTAAAAGAGCGAAAATAGCAAATCAAAAATTTAAAGTTTTTAAGCCAACAATTGATTCTAGAAGCAAAAATTATATTGAGTCACATGATGAAAGTAAACTTGAATCAACTGAAGTTAAACATTCCTCTGAAATTTTAAATAATGTTAAAAATTGTCATGTAGTGGCAATTGATGAAGCTCAATTTTTTGATGATGGAATAGTTAATGTTTGTAATCAACTTGCAAACAATGGTATAAGAGTAATTATTGCTGGCTTAGATATGGATTATCTGGGGAATCCCTTTGGACCTGTTCCAAATTTAATGGCAGTAGCAGAGTATGTTACAAAGGTTCATGCTGTTTGTAAAAAATCAGGAAACATTGCTAATTATAGTTTTAGAAAAAATAAAAATAAAAATATCGTTGTTATTGGTGAAAAAGACAAATATGAACCTTTAAGTCGTTCTATATATTATAATAAAATGAAAAAAGATAAAAAAAAATGAAAGTAGCTGTTGTTGGAGTAACTGGAGTTGTCGGAACTGTTTTGCTTAAACTGTTAGAAGAAAGAGAATTCCCTGTAAGTGAAATCATTCCTGTTGCCTCAGAGAAATCTGTTGGAAAGAAAATTATGTTTAACGGGCAAGATTATAAAATCGTTTCTCTAAATGAAGCTGTTAATATGAAGCCAGATATTGCATTATTTTCTGCTGGTGGTTCAATTTCTTTGGAGTGGGCTCCAAAATTTGCAGAAAATGGTACAAGAGTTGTTGATAATTCTTCTGCTTGGAGAATGGACTCAACAAAAAAACTAATTGTAAGTGAGGTCAACTCTAAAGCTTTAACAAAAGAAGACTTTATAATTGCGAACCCAAATTGTTCTACAATGCAAATGCTTGTTGTATTGGCTCCTCTTCATGAAAAATATAAAATTAAAAGACTAGTAATCTCAACCTATCAATCTGTTTCCGGAACAGGTAAAGATGCAATAGATCAACTTGAGGGTGAAAGAAACGGTGAGAATTCTTTAAAAGTATATCCTTATTCAATAGATCAAAACTTACTGCCTCATTGTGATGTTTTTGAAAAGGATGGTTATACTAAAGAAGAAAACAAGCTAATCAATGAGACTCAAAAAATTTTGAACGACAAAAGCATTCAAATAACTTCTACAGCTGTTAGAGTCCCTATCGAAATATGTCACGGTGAATCTGTAAATATAGAATTTGAAAAAGAATTTGAAATCGAGCATATTTTTGAAATTTTAGGTGAGGCTCCCGGATTGATTATTGAAGATGATCCTGATAATAATAAATATCCTATGCCAATTAATTCAGCAAATAAAGATGAGGTTTTTGTTGGTAGAATAAGAAGAGATTTTAGTATTAAAAGCGGATTAAACCTTTGGATTGTTGCTGATAACCTTAGAAAAGGTGCTGCAACAAATACTATTCAAATAGCAGAAAAATTAATTGAAATGAAGATAATTTAAATCTACATTTCAAATGACTCCATAAATTTTGTAGTATAATTACCTGATAAAAAATCTGGGTTTTCAAGTAATTTTTGATGAAAAGGAATTGTTGTCTTTACACCTTCAATCACAAACTCATCTAGAGCTCTTTTCATTTTATTTATAGCCTCTTCTCTAGTTTGTGCAGTTGTGATTAATTTGGCTATCATTGAGTCATAATAAGGTGGTATTAAATATCCACTATAAACATGTGTGTCAATTCGAATTCCGTGACCCCCAGGAAAATGGAGCGTTAAAATTTTACCAGGATTTGGCATAAAGTCATTAGTTGGGTCCTCAGCATTGATTCTACATTCTATAGAGCATAGTTTAGGAAAATAATTTTTACCAGAAATTGGCTTTCCTGAAGCAACAAGTATTTGTTCACGTATTAAATCATAATCAATCACCTGTTCAGTAATTGGGTGTTCAACTTGAATTCTTGTGTTCATCTCCATAAAGTAAAAATTCTTGTGTTTATCAACAAGAAATTCAATAGTTCCCGCTCCTTCATATTTAATAGATTCTGCAGCTTTTACAGCAGCTTCTCCCATTTCTTTTCTTAGAGGCTTCGTCATAAACGGTGACGGTGTCTCTTCGATTAGTTTTTGATGACGTCTTTGAATAGAACAATCTCTCTCTGAAAGATGACAAGCTTTACCATAAGAATCTCCAATAATTTGAATTTCAATATGCCTTGGATCCTCTATAAACTTTTCTAGATACATGTCATCATTATCAAAAGCTAGTTTTGATTCTTGCCTAGCTAATTCCCAAGCAGTGACTAAATCTTTAGGAGTTTTAGCTATTCTCATTCCTTTTCCTCCTCCTCCAGCTGTTGCTTTAAGCATTACCGGATACCCTATTTCAAGTGCTATATTTTGGGCCTCTTCTAAAGTTGGGACAAGTCCTTCAGATCCAGGAATAGTTGGGACACCTGCTTTTTTCATCGTTTCTTTAGCAGATGCTTTATCTCCCATTTTATCTATCATTTCAGGTGAAGCTCCAATAAATTTTATCTTGTGTTCATCACAAATTTTCGAAAATTTACTGTTTTCAGATAAAAATCCATATCCCGGATGAATTGCATCTGCATTTGTAATCTCTGCAGCTGAAATTATATTAGCTGGTTTTAAATATGAATCTGCACTTGCGGAAGGACCAATACAAACAGCTTCATCTGCAAAACGAACATGGAGACTCTCCGCATCTGCCTTTGAATATACAGCTACAGTTTTAATGCCCATTTCCTTACATGTCCTAATGACACGCATAGCTATCTCTCCTCTATTAGCGATTAATATTTTATTAAACATTTTTATGATGGGTCAATAATAAAAAGTGGTTGATCAAATTCAACAGGGCTTTGATCTTCAACAAGAATTTTAACAATTTTTCCTGACATCTCAGATTCTATTTCATTAAATAATTTCATTGCTTCAATTACACATAAAATATCTCCCTCAGCAATAACTTGTCCAACTTCTGTAAAGTTTGGTTTATCTGGAGAAGGTTTTCTGTAAAAAGTTCCAATTATTGGTGCTTTTACTATTATGTGGTTTTCGTTTTCTTCTTTTGTAGACTTTGTTTTAGAGGCATTTTCTTCTAAAGTATCTAGATGAACATTTGAAATAGCAGAAGGTAAAACAGGAATCTTAGTAGTATCGTCAACTACTATTTGCTGAGTAATATTTTTCTTTGTTTTAATTGTAATTTTAAAATCTTCTCTTTCTATTTTAACTTCTTCAACACCAGATTTAGAGACAAATTTTATTAGATTTTGTATTTCTTTAATATCCATTTTAAATAGTTTAATTATATGCCCATGTTAAATATGCTGCACCCCATGTTAAACCAGCTCCAAATGCTGCAAGTATTAATTTATCTCCCTGCTTAAACTCTTTTTCGTAATCATACATTAGTAGAGGTATAGTGGCGGCAGTAGTATTTCCATATTCTTCAATATTCATTAAAACTTTATTTTTATCTAAATTAATCTTTTCTGCGGTAGCATCAATAATTCTTTTATTGGCTTGATGAGGTAGAAGATATTTAATTTCCTCTGGTTTTAGATTATTTCTAATGATAATTTGTTCAGTTGCATTCGCCATTCCCGACACAGCTGACTTAAATATAGTCTTTCCTTCTTGAGTTATATAATGCCATTTATTCGCAAATGATTCTTTTGAGGTTGGGTACATTGATCCTCCCGATTTAACTTTTAACCATTCTGCTCCTATTCCATCTGATCTTAAATACTCATCTTCCCACCCAAAATCATTTATGCTGGGTTCAACCAAAACAGCTCCAGCTCCATCACCAAATAGTATACTGGTTGATCTGTCTGTGTAATCTACAATAGAAGACATCATATCAGCACCAATAAGAAGAACTTTTTTGTATCTACCTGACTCTATATAGCTAGTTGCTGTTGACATCCCATATAAAAATCCTGAGCATGCTGCATTTATATCGAAAGCATATGCGTTAAGTGCCTTTATCTCTGAGGCAACAGTCGGAGCTGTGGATGCAACATGATAGTCTGGAGTTATTGTAGCAAGAATAACTAGATCTATAGTTTTTGGATCTACACCATTTCTATTCAATAAATCTTTTGCAGCATTTATTGCTAGATAGGAAGTGGCTTTCCCTTTTTCTTTAAGAATTCTTCTTTTTTTAATCCCAGTTCTAGCAGTTATCCACTCATCATTTGTGTCAACCATTTGTTCTAAATCTTTATTGGAAATAAAGTCTTGTGGAATATAGCCTCCTACAGCAGTAATGGCGGCTTTTATATTTTTTGTATTGTTAGATATCATACTAACATCAATAATGTCATTAGACAATTAAATTGATAATTTAAGATACTAGTTTTTTTCTGATTCCAAAGAATCAACTAAAACTTTTCCTCTGTAATAAAGTTTACCTTCATGCCAATGGGCTCTGTGATATAAGTGTGACTCACCGGTAGCTTTGCATGTTGATATTTGCTGTTTTTCAGCTTTAATATGCGTTCTACGTTTATCTCGTCTAGTTTTAGATATTTTACGTTTAGGATGTGCCATTTATAATAAGTCTTTTAATTTGTCCCACCTAGGGTCAGTTTTTTCTTTAAAATTTTTTTTGGGTTTAAGTTCTTCTAATTTTTCTGCTATTTCTGATTTTAATGAACCATTTTCAATTCCAGGATGAACTTTTTTTTGTGGAACAGCCAATATGATGCTCTCGTATATCATACGTGATACATCTAGACTGTGAGACCCTGCAGGTAAAAAAACAACTTTGTCATCTGAGGACACTAAATTGTCTTTGAATTTTACAACTACTGAGTAATCTGTTTCAAATTGTAAAGTAAAACTTTCCATTGAAACATCACACTGAACATCTATTTCACCACTAAATAAAAATTTTAAATTTAGTAGTGTTGATTTTTTCTCGAGTTCAAGATTTGCTAATAATTTAGCATCAAGAAAATCATAATAGTCAAAATTTTTAAAGAACTTATTACCAAGCTCATAGTCAAAGCAGTGAATTCCTTCTTTCAAGCCCGAAAATTTAATCAAATATGGCGAAAGCGATTTCATCACTTAACTATTGAGCGGCAAATTTATAAAAATTTATCTATTTAATGTCAATCTATCGTATTTCTTGACTTATATATGTCAATGCCTACTTTTAAAGCCTGTATAAATGAGGATGTACTTGCGATTCCTTGACCTGCTATATCAAATCCTGTTCCATGGTCAGGAGATGTTCGAATAATGGGTAATCCTGAGCTATAATTCACTCCCTTTCCAAAACTAATTGTTTTAAATGGAATTAGCCCTTGATCATGATATGCCGCGATAACACCATCATATTTCATATGGTTTTCATTACAGAAAAAGGTGTCTGCTGAAAATGGACCAAATATTAAATTATTATCCTTGTTAATATCTGATATTGCAGGTATTAATATATTTTGATCTTCACTCCCAATTACGCCATTATCTCCTACATGAGGATTAATAGCAAGTATTGCAATCTTGGGATCTTTAATTAAAAAGTCTTTGGTTAAAGTGTCTCTTAAAGATTTGATTTTTTGAATTACTTTATTAGTGTTGATTTCACTCACAACATCTTTAAGAGGAATATGT
>Ga0209631_10002596_pt1 | contig 21497 bp, 20 predicted proteins | sample COG_08_FD_184752 | JGI IMG/M metagenome (GOLD analysis project Ga0209631, IMG submission 184752) | Pelagic Microbial community sample from North Sea - COGITO 998_met_08 (SPAdes) (version 2) | ecosystem: Environmental > Aquatic > Marine > Neritic zone/Coastal water | place: Helgoland, sampling... | reverse complement strand
ATCTCCCTTTCCAAGCTTAAAATTTGCAAGTTGATCCCCTTGGTTTTTTCTTTTACCTGATCTAGTATATTCACCATCCCATGGAAATTTCTTTTTTCCTCTGTATAGATTGTCTTCAGAAATCTCACTCAGTGCTAATGCCGCGTATTCCCATTCAGTTTCAGTAGGAAGTCTGTATTCTGGTAATAGTACACCACTTTCTCTTGATGCATAATTAAAAGTTTTTTGTCCATCCTCGTCAGTTGTAATTTGCTTAGAATCAGCCATTTCGTTCATTTTACCGTCATAAGCATTAGCAGGATCTAAAAAATATGCTTTTGTATTAAAAGAATATCCATTTTGTAAACTATCAGGACTAATTGCACCGGGTCTTATGTAGCCATTTGCAACTAAAATTTGTTCATTAACTCTATCAGTTCTCCATTTAGCATAATTAACAGCTTGTTTCCAACTGACTCCAACAACTGGATGGCTTTCAAAAGCAGGATGTCTGAGATAATTGTTTACCATATCCTCATTAAAACCAAGTGGATTTCTCCAAACTAGTGTGTCTGGCAGTGCAGATTTGTATATTTCTGGAAAATCCTTAGCAAAAACCTTATTCATCCAATGTAAATATTCAACATACATTAAATTAGTTACTTCGGTCTCGTCGATAAAAAAAGATCTAACGTATTGTTGAGTTGGAGTATTATTCCAATCATGCATGATATTATCTTGAACATTACCTTTAGTGTAGGTACCACCTTCAACAAAAACTAATCCTGGTCCAGTTCTTTGACCTTTGTAAGATTTTTTATTTTTAAAACCACCATCTTTAGTACTAATTTTCCAACCTGTCGCCTGAGAAACATTTTTATTACTTTTAAATGGATTATTGTTACTACAGCCAATTAATGTAACGGATAATAAAAGTACTAATGGAATAAATAAATTGCTAATTTTCATAAAATATATTTCATATCTTGAACACGCAAGATAGTAAATTGTTTAAAAAAAAAATTTACAGTTTAAAACTAAACAAAAAAGATGCCATATATGAAGAAAATAGTTGTTTATATATTTTTAATTTTTAACTTATTAAATCTTTATTCTCAAGACAGAAGAGTAATTACAACAGCAGTTCCATTTTTAATGATTTCAGCAGATGCTAGAGCCTCAGGATTAGGCGAACAAGGTGTAGCAACAACCCCAGATGCTTTTTCTCAGCATTGGAATCCTGCTAAATATGTTTTTTTAGATAATAAATCTGGTGTTGGCGTAAGTTATACACCTTATTTGAGCAAGCTAGTGAGTGATGTGTTTTTAGCAAATTTAAATTACTATAATGTTATAGATGACAGAAGCTCATGGTCTACAAGTTTTAAGTATTTTAGTCTTGGAGATATAGATATTTTACAAAATCCCCAAGATATTCCATATTTAGAAAATCCAAACGAATTTACATTAGATGCTTCATATATTTTAAAATTGAATGACAATTTTTCTATGGGGGTAACTGGAAGATACTTAATGTCAGATGTTAAGTTACAAAGTGTTGATTCTGATTCGAGTTCAGCTAGCTCTTTTGCTGTAGATATTTCAGGATTTTATCAATCTGACGAAAGAGCATATGAGAATTTTAACGGATTATGGAGATTTGGCTTTAATATTTCCAATATGGGTCCAAAAATGAAATATGAGGAGCTAGGTAAGAATAATTTCATACCTACAAATTTAAAATTAGGATCTGCTTTTGATTTTATCTTTGATTCATCAAATAAATTATCAATTAACTTGGAATTAAATAAGTTATTGGTTCCATCGCCTAGTGTTCCAATATATAATTCAAATGATCAAATTATTGGATATAATCAAGCCGATATAACCTTTCTCTCAGGGTTATTTAAATCTTTTGGAGATGCTCCAGACGGTTTTAGTGAAGAACTAAAAGAAATTACTCTGTCTTTGGGCTTAGAATATACCTATAATGATTCTTTTGCATTGAGAGTTGGCTATTTTGGTGAAAATGAAGATAAGGGGGCTAGGAAATACGTAACATTTGGAACTGGTTTTAGTCTAGAGGAAATTGATTTAGATTTATCTTATTTATTATCTTCTTCAAGTGTAATTAGTCCACTAGAGAATACATTAAGGTTTTCCTTTACTTATAATTTTAATTAATACATAATTATTGATTTATTTTTTAATGTATTGTTTAGATATATTAACTTTGCAAAAAAATATTTACACTAGCGGAGTAAATTTTATTACGATTCATTAAATGAAAGAAATTACAAAAGAAACTTATTTAAAATGGTATGAAGACATGCTCTTTTGGAGAAAGTTTGAGGATAAATTAGCAGCTGTATATATTCAACAAAAAGTTAGAGGATTTTTACATCTTTACAATGGTCAAGAGGCAGTTTTAGCTGGTGCTTTACATGTAATAGACGCCAAGAAAGACAGGATGATTACTGCTTACAGAAATCATGTAATGCCTATTGGAATGGGTGTTGATCCAAAGCGCGTTATGGCTGAACTTTATGGAAAATCAACCGGAACATCAATGGGTCTTGGAGGCTCAATGCATATCTTTTCAAAGGAATATCGCTTTCACGGAGGACATGGGATTGTTGGTGGTCAAATTCCTCTAGGTGCTGGAATGGCTTTTGGAGACAAATATTTCAACAGAGAAGCTGTAACATTGTGTTACATGGGTGATGGTGCTGTTAGACAAGGTTCATTACATGAAACTTTAAATTTAGCAATGCTATGGAAGCTTCCTGTTGTTTTTATAGTTGAAAATAATGGTTATGCGATGGGAACATCTGTGGAAAGAACAGCTAATCATACTGATATTTGGAAATTGGGCCTTGGATATGAAATGCCTTGTGGCCCAGTTGATGGTATGAACCCAGTTAAGGTTGCTGAAGCATTACACGAAGCAATTTCCAGAGCGAGAAGTGGAGAGGGGCCGAGTTTCTTGGAAATGAAAACATATAGGTATCGTGGACATTCGATGTCAGATGCCCAAAAATATAGAACAAAGGAAGAGGTTAATGAATACAGGAAAATTGATCCTATCACTCAAGTCAAAAAAGTAATTTTAGAAAATGACTTTGCCTCCGAACAAGAAATAAGTTCTATTGATGCGAGTGTAAAAACAAGAGTTTTAGAATGTGAAAAGTTTGCAGAAGATTCTCCATATCCTGAAAAATCTGTAATGTATGATGCAGTTTACGAACAGGATAATTATAAATTTATATCCCATAAATTAAAATAAATGGCAGAAATAATTAATATGCCGAGATTAAGTGACACAATGGAAGAAGGTGTTGTTGCAAAATGGCTAGTAAATATTGGAGATAAAGTTAATGAAGGAGATATCCTTGCTGAAATCGAAACCGATAAGGCTACTATGGAATTTGAATCTTTTCATGAAGGCACTCTTCTACATATTGGTATTCATGAGGGAGAAACTGCAGAAGTTGATACGCTTTTAGCAATCATTGGAGAAGAAGGAGAAGATATTTCACAATTATTAGTTCCTGTTAATAATTCGGTTCAATTAGATTTAGTGGATCAAATAAATGAAACTGAAAGTTCTATTCAAGAAGTTAAACCTGAAATTAATTCTGAGATTAAAATAAATAACTCTTTTCAAATAATCACAATGCCAAGACTCAGTGATACAATGGAGGAAGGTACTGTTTCAAGTTGGCTTGTTAATGTTGGAGATACTGTTCAGGAAGGAGATATCTTAGCAGAGATTGAAACAGATAAAGCTACGATGGAATTTGAATCATTTCACGAGGGAACTTTATTGTACGTAGGGATTAAAGTTGGAGAAACTGCTAAAGTTGATAGTTTACTTGCAGTTATTGGAGATGCTGACTCAGATTTTAAATCTGCAGTTGAAAATTTTGGAAGTGAAATACCACAAGTTAAAAATGAGAATACCGAAAGTATTGAAAATATTAATGATCTCGCTCCAGAATCACCAGAAAAATCAGAAACACCAGAAATAGTAGAAACAGTCGAAACTTTATCTGTTAATTCAAATTCTAGAATCTTAGCTTCTCCTCTAGCAAAAAAAATTGCTAAAGAAAAAAGTATTGACTTAAAAAACATTAATGGAAGTGGTGATAATGGAAGAATAATTAAAGAAGATGTTGAAAATTATACAGCTCCAAAAATTGTAACTGCTAAACCAAATATTATTAAGTCAGAGCCAAGCATAGAAAATGAAAGTTTTGAGGAAATCGAAAATTCTCAAATGAGAAAGGCAATTGCTCGTAGATTAAAAGAATCTAAATTTTCTGCACCTCATTATTATTTAAGTGTTGAATTTGAAATGGATAATGCTATAGCTTTTAGAAAACAATATAATTCAATGCCAGATACTAAAATCTCATTTAATGATATAATAGTAAAAGCTTGTGCTATTGCATTAAAACAACATCCAAGAGTAAATTCTCAGTGGTTTGAGGACAAAATGAGACTTAATAATCATGTACATATTGGAGTTGCTGTTGGTGTTCCCGATGGTTTAGTTGTTCCTGTAATTAAGTTTGCAGATAATAAAACTATTCCTGAGATTGGAATTTTAGTTAAAAATTATGCTGGAAAAGCAAGGGATAAAAAATTAACCCCTGAAGAAATGCAAGGAAGTACATTTACTATTTCTAACTTAGGAATGTTTGGAATTCAAGAATTTACTTCAATTATAAATCAGCCAAATTCTGCAATTCTTTCAGTTGGAAGTATTATAAAGAAACCAATAGTGAGAGACGATAAAATTGTGATTGGTCATACAATGAAACTTACTCTAGCTTGTGATCATAGGACTGTTGATGGAGTAACTGGTTCATTGTTTTTAGAAACTCTTAAAGGGTTTGTTGAAAACCCAGTTACCATGTTAGTGTAAGTATTTTACATATGAAAAACGTTGTTATTACTGGAACTAGTAGAGGGATTGGCTATGAGTTAGTTCAACTTTATGGTACTAAAAATTATAACGTAGTATGTTTAACAAGAGATTTATCTACAACTTTTAATTCAAAAAATATTTCAGTGGTAAGTACTGATCTGTCATCACCAGAATCAATTAAAAATGCAGTTGATTTTATTAATGATAAATTTAGTTCAGTAGACATTTTAATTAATAATGCAGGTAAACTAATAAACAAACCTTTTAATAAAACATCTTTTACAGATTTTGAATCTGTATATAAGGTAAATGTTTTTGGGGTTGCAGAACTAATTAGGCTATTATTAAAGTCCTTTAATTCACCTGCACATATTATTAACATTAGTAGTATTGGTGGAATTGCAGGTTCAAGTAAATTTTCAGGACTTTCTGCTTATTCAAGCAGTAAAGGAGCTCTTAATATTTTAACTGAAATGCTCTACGAAGAATTCAAAGAATCAGATATCAAAATAAACACATTAGCTCTGGGTGCTGTACAAACAGAAATGTTGAATAACGCTTTTCCTGGATACAAAGCACCATTATCCGCCAAAGAGATGGCTGAGTTTATTTTAGAATTCTCCTTAAATGGATTCAAATTTTTTAACGGAAAAATTATTCCTGTCTCTATTTCAAATCCTTAAAATGTGCTTGATTTAATCCCAAAAGCTTCACACGAACTAATAAAAAAATTAATCGATAGTGAAAACCTAACCATTAAGGTTGTTAAGACTAGAAAAACTAAACATGGCGATTTTAGATCGCTAAAAAATAGAAAATTTCAAATTACTTTAAATCAAATTGATAATAAGTATAGATTCTTAATAACACTTGTGCATGAGTTAGCTCACTTTAAGGTTTTTCAGTCGTTTGGAAATAGTGTTAATCCACACGGAACTGAGTGGAAAAAAACATACAAATTTTTAATGTTACCTTTTTTAAATAATTTGATTTTTCCTGAAGATGTTCTTAGACATTTAGCATTACATATGATAAATCCACCTGCCACAACAGATTCGGATTTAAATTTAGTTGTTGCCCTTCAAAAACACGATTTAATAGATGATAAAAAAATGTTTCTTTTTGAAATTCCTGAAAAAAGTATATTCATTCACAACTCTAGTAAATTGTTTGTTAAACTTTATAAAAGAAGAAAAAGATATATTTGTAAAGAATTAAGTTCTGGAAAAAAATATTTATTTTCTCCAGTTGCAAGAATTAAATTAAATAAATTATGAAAGTAGTTGCTGTAAGTGGTTATTTTGATCCTATACATGTTGGCCATTTAGAATATTTACGTTTATCCAAAAAACTAGGGGATAAATTGGTTGTGATTGTTAATAATAATCATCAATGTGTATTAAAAAAAGGAAAACCATTTATGGATGAAAAAGACAGGCTAGAAATTGTAAAATCATTGGATATGGTTGACGAAGTTTTCTTATCCATTGACAAAGACAAGTCTGTTTGTGCTTCCTTAGAAGCCATTAAGCCAGATATTTTTGCCAACGGAGGTGATCGGTCCACAGGAGAAGTTCCAGAAGCAAAAATTTGTCAAAAATTTGACATTATGATGACTGATGGTTTAGGAGATAAAATAAGGAGTTCATCGGAACTTACAGGTTTAACTCAAATTTAAATTTTGGAAAATAAATTTAACTTCTCGGATGATAATATATCAAAAGAAAAATTAGATCCCTCAATCTCCAATAATGCAAAAAGTTTATTTAATTCTTTAATTTCTTTTTTTAAAGAAATTCTTGATTTTAGAAAAGAAGCAAATAGAGATCACACAATAAATTCAATAAAAGCCGATATATCTATCAAAGGTCCAAATGCTTGGATTCTTATCTGTTCTATATTAGTTGCATCTGTAGGTTTAAATGCTAACTCTATTCCAGTAGTTATTGGAGCAATGCTTATCTCTCCATTAATGGGGCCTATTTTAGGTTTTGGTTTGTCAATAGCTATTAATGATTTAGAAACTCTTAAAAAATCTATTATCAACTTTTCAGTTATGGTAGTTTTAAGTGTTTTTACTGCATACTTGTTTTTCTCTTTTTTTCCTTTGAGAGAAGAATCTTCTGAGTTATTATCAAGAACAGAACCCGATATCAGAGATGTATTAATTGCTTTTTTTGGAGGCTTGTCTTTAATTATTGCTAAAACTAAAAAAGGTACTATATCTCCAGTTATATTTGGTGTAGCTATAGCTACAGCTTTAATGCCTCCCTTATGTACAGTAGGTTATGGTTTGGCTGTTGGTAATGCTTCATTTTCAATGGGAGCAATGTATTTATTTATGATTAATTCATTATACATTGTGTTGGCTACTTTTATAACTGTAAAGTTTCTTAGATTTCCCCTTATTAATTATGTTAACTCAACAAGAAGAAGATTGATTTCAAGAATAGTAACGATACTTTCAATTGTAATGTTAATTCCAGCATTTTTCACTTTTACTGGTGTTTTGTATGAAAGTAAGTTTAATAATTCAATTGATGAGTTTTTTGAACGTGAACTAGAGGGTTTAAAAAATAAAGATTATTTGAAATTAAATTCAAAAGTAAATTATAATATTGATAATGATGGCCTTCTTTATCCCTGGAGAGATAAAACTTCTTCCGTTATATTCAACAGTTATGGTTTAGAACCAATTTCTAATGATATTATCTCACTGTTAAAAACAAAAATCAAATCTTACCCTCATTTATCATTAACCACGATACAATTTAATCAACAAGAAGTTGAAAATGATTTTAAAGAACAAAAAAAGTTCTTGGCTGAACTTAGAACAAGAGATTCACTAGAATTATCAGATAAAACAAAACAAATTCAATTATTAGAAGAAAAACTATCAAGCCTTGAAAAAATTCAATCTATTAATAAGTTGTACCAAACCTTAATAAATGATATTAAATTTAATTACGATCAAGTAGAAGAAATTAGTATTCAAAATTTAATAGGTTCAATTAATGAAAATGATCCTGTGTTTTTAATTAAATGGAATGATACGCTGAGTGAAAATGAAATTATTAGGCAAAAACAAAAAATAACAGAATGGTTAACAATCAAGTTAGAATCTGAGTTTTTTGAAGTAAAAAGATTTAAATAATTAAAGGTGTTTTTTTACTTTCTTTAATAGTTCTGAAGAGTATACAAAATCTGTAACTGATTGATTATTGGTTTTTAAAATTCCTTTATTAGTCCCTTCCCAGTTTTTTTCACCAGACACTAAAAAAACTATTTTCTCACCAATTTCTATTACTGAATTCATGTCATGAGAATTAATTATTGTTGTTATATTAAATTCTTTGGTTATCTCTTGAATTAATTTATCAATTACAATTGCTGTTTTAGGATCTAGTCCAGAATTAGGTTCATCACAAAAAAGATACTTAGGATTCATTACTATTGCTCTTGCAATAGCTACTCTCTTTTGCATACCACCAGAAATTTCAGAGGGTAGTTTATCTATTGCTTTAGTTAGTTCAACTCTATGAATAGCTTTAATTGCTTTTTCTCTTATTTCATCTTCACTAAGTTCAGATAACATATCAAGTGGAAACATCACATTCTCAATTACAGACATAGAATCAAAAAGAGCACTTCCCTGAAACACCATTCCCATTTGTCGTCTAAGCAACGTTCTCTCACTTTCATTCATCTTTTGATTTGATATACCATCATAAATTATTTGGCCAGAGTCTGGTTCATGTAGCCCTAACAAACATTTTAATAATACGGTTTTTCCAGAACCACTTTGCCCAATAATTAGATTTGTTTTTCCCTTTTCAAAAGAAGTTGAGATATCTTTTATAATGCTAATTCCATCAAATGATTTTTCTATATTTTTAATCTCGATCATTAGCTTAATAGTAATTGAGTTATTACAAAATTCACAATAATTATAATTATTGAGGTCCATACAAAAGATATAGTACTAGCCTTACCAACCTCTAGTGCTCCACCTTTCATATAATACCCGTGATATGAGGGAACAGTAGCAAGTATAAATGCAAATAATAATGTTTTTATATAAGCATAGCTAACATGATATGGATCAAAATCCATTTGAATTCCAGATATAAATGCTTCACTGGGAACTCCTGCAAAAGACATTGCCACAAATCCTCCGAAAATTGCAACAAACATAGCTACTGTTATCACAAATGGATAAAATAGAAGAGCAATTATTTTTGGAAAAACTAAGTAGTTTAAAGGATTTATTCCCATGACCTCAAGCGCATCTATTTGTTCAGTAACTCTCATTGTTCCAATACTTGATGTGATATAAGACCCTACTTTTCCAGCCATTATAATTGACATGAAAGTTGGTGCAAACTCAAGAATAACAGATTGTCTAGTTGCAAAGCCTATTAATGATTTAGATAAAAAAGGACTACTGAGATTTAGAGCAGTTTGGATAGCGACAACCCCACCAATAAAAAAAGATAATATCGCAACAATTGGGATTGATTCGATAATTAAATCATTAATTTCTTTAAAAATTAGTTTTCTTTGAATTTTCCATTTACTCGGCTTAAAAAAAGACATTTTAATCATAATAAAATATCTGCCTATGTCACTCAAATAAAACATAATTAAACTTTATAAGTAATAGCATTTATATTCATTCCAGCACCAACACTTCCAAACATTACAATATCACCTTTTTTTAATGAATGGTCATCAAGTTTTAAATTTTTAACAAGATCAAATAATGTAGGTATTGTAGCTACAGAACTATTACCTAATTTATTTATTGACATTGGAAGGATATTTTTTGGAGTTTCCATGTTATATAATTTAAAAAATCTATTAACAATTGCTTCGTCCATTTTTTCATTTGCTTGATGAAGAAAAACTTTCTTGACATCCTTGATAGAGTATTCACTTTCGTCTAAACAATCTTTCATAGCTTTTGGAACGTGTACTATTGCAAATTCATAAACTTTTCGTCCATGCATTTTTATAAATTTTGTTTTAGATAAATCAGCTGTATCATAAGATTGTCCAAAAAATAAATAAAAGGTTTCTTTATCTGTATATGTACAACTTTTATGAGATAAAATACCACTTAAGTTTTCTTCTTTTTTTAATTCTATTATTGAGGCACCAGCACCATCAGCATAAATCATTGAATCTCTATCCTTTACATCATAAGTTCTTGAAAGCGTTTCAGCTCCTATTACCAAACAAGTTTTGGCCATTCCAGATTTTATAAAAGATTGAGCTTGAATAATACCTTCAAGCCATCCAGGACATCCAAAAATTATGTCATAACAAACACAAGAAGGATTTTTTATACCCAAATTAAATTTAACTCTACTTGCCAAGCTAGGGAGCATATCAGATTGTTCAGTATCTTTTTTAATGTCACCAAAATTATGAGCTACGATAATGTAGTCTATATTTTCTTGATCAATTTTTGCATCTAAGATTGCTTTTTCTGCGGCAAAAAAAGCCAAGTCAGATGCATTTAAATGATCTTTAGCATATCTTCTTTCCTCGATTCCAGTTATTGATTTAAAATTTTTTATAATAACATCATTACTGACATTAAAAACAGATCCATCAGCATTTAAAAAATTTGCATCTAAAAAATCTTTATTTTTTTTTGTTAAGAGAGGAATATAGGATCCAGTTCCTGTAATTTTAATTGACATTTAAACTTATTTACTCACTAAGTTATGAAAAAGTCATTGATAAGACTCGATGGGTTCACAAGTACATACTAAATTTCTATCTCCATATGCATCGTCTACTCTTCTAACTGTTGGCCAAAACTTGTTATTTAACACATATGAGGTTGGAAATGCTGCTTGCTGTCTAGTGTAAGAAAAATTCCAGTTTTCACTTCCTATCATTTTCATAGTATGAGGAGCATTTTTTAAAAGATCAGAACAATCATCAATTTCTTTTCTTATAAGAATCATTGCATCACAGAATCTATTTATCTCATCTAAATTTTCACTTTCAGTTGGTTCAATCATCATAGTTCCAGGGACAGGGAATGATACAGTGGGTGCATGAAAACCATAATCAATTAACCTTTTAGCTATATCCATTACTTCAATTCCTTGAGATTTAAAAGGTCTACAATCAATTATTAATTCGTGGGCAGATCTTCCGCCTTCACCCTTATATAAAATTTCATAATGATTTTCAATACGATTTTTTATATAATTTGCATTAAGAATAGCGTATTGAGTTGATGCTTTCAATCCTTCTGAACCTAACATTTTTATATATCCATATGAAATTACGCAGGCAAGAGCTGACCCCCAAGGTGCTGCTGAAATTGCTTTTACACTATTTTTTGTACTAACGTTAATTATTGGATTATTTGGTAAAAATGGAACAAGATGTTTTGCTACACATATTGGTCCTACGCCAGGACCTCCACCACCATGAGGAATTGCAAAAGTTTTATGTAAATTGAGATGGCATACATCAGCCCCAATTATAAATGGATTTGTTAAACCAACTTGTGCGTTCATGTTGGCTCCGTCCATATAAACTTGACCACCATTATCATGAATAGTTTTTGTAATCTCTTGTATTGAAGATTCAAAAACACCGTGAGTTGAAGGATAAGTTATCATTAAAGCAGCTAAATTATCTTTATAATATTCAGCTTTTTCTTTTAATTCATTAACATTAATATTTCCATGTTTATCGGTTCCAACAACAACTACCTTCATTCCAGCCATTACAGCTGATGCAGGATTAGTTCCGTGGGCAGAGGATGGTATTAAACAAATATTTCTATGTTTGTTTGATGTACTTTTTAAATATTCTCTAATAACCATGAGCCCAGCATACTCACCTTGAGCTCCCGAATTTGGTTGTAATGAAGTTCCGCTAAATCCTGTTATTTCGTTTAGTTGTTTCTCTAATTTTTTTAGTAGTTTTTGATATCCTCTTGCTTGATCTAATGGTGCAAAAGGGTGAATATTATTCCATTTACTCCAACTAATTGGAATCATTTCAGATGCAGCATTCAACTTCATTGTACATGAACCCAAAGAAATCATTGAATGGGTTAATGAAAGATCTTTTCTTTCCAAGTTTTTAATATATCTCATTAATGCAGTTTCTGAATGATACTTATTAAAAATTTCTGAAGACATAAAATCAGATGATCTGTTTAAATTTTCAGGAATTCTTGAAAGATTGAATTTATTTTCAATTTCAAACAAATCAGTATTTAAAGATTTTGCAATTGTATCAACAATGATTTGAATATCTTTCAGTGAAGTAGCTTCATTTACAGAAATAGATATTTCATTTTCATTTATATAATTGAAATTTAATTTATTAATGATTGCAATTTTCTTTATTTTTTTTGATGAAACTTTTAATCTAATGGTATCAAAAAAATACTTGTTCAATTGTTGAACTCCTATTTTTTCTAAACTTTTTTCAAGTAATATTGCTTTTAAGTGAATAGAGCCAGCAATTTCTTTTAAACCTTTAGGCCCATGATATAATCCATACATACCTGCCATAACCGCTAAAAGAACTTGAGAGGTACATATATTTGATGTAGCCCTATCTCTTTTTATGTGTTGTTCTCTAGTTTGTAAAGCCATTCTAAGAGCAGGATCTTCATCCACATCTTTGGTTAAACCAATTATTCTTCCAGGAACAGATCTTTTATATTCTTCTTTAGTTGCAAAGTATGCAGCATGGGGACCTCCATATCCAAGAGGAATGCCAAACCTTTGAGAGGTTCCAACAACAACGTCAGCACCAAAACAGGACGGTTTTTTTAGTAGGCACAGAGAAAGTAAATCAGCCGCAACAACAATTTTTACATTATTGTTTGATGCTTTAAGGCAATGTTTTTCAATATCAATAATTTCACCATATACACCAGGATATTGAATTAGGCATCCATAGAATTTATCATCAAATTCAAATTTATTTAAATCACCAAAAACAATTTCTATCCCTAAGGGTTCTGCTCGAGTTTCCAGAAGACTTATAGTTTGTGGTAGAGTGTTTAAAGAAACTAAAAACTTATTTACGTTATTTTTTTTCTGCTCTCTAGTTCTTAAACTAAATAACATTGTCATTGCTTCAGCAGCTGCGGTACTCTCATCCAAAAGTGAGGCGTTAGCTAGTTCCATTCCGGTTAAGTCGGAAATTATTGTTTGATAATTTAATAGAGCTTCCATTCTTCCTTGGGCAATTTCTGCTTGATAAGGAGTGTAGGCGGTATACCAACTTGGGTTTTCTAAAATATTTCTTTTAATAACCGATGGAACAATAGACTGATTATATCCCATTCCAATATAGGATTTAAAAACTTTATTTTTTTTTCCTAGTCTTTCAATATGACCCAGATACTCGTTTTCACTTAATGGTTTTTTAAGTTTCATTTCTTTTTGAAGTCTTATATTTTCTGGAATAGTCTCAGAAATCAATTCTTCTATATTTTTAACATTTAAATAATCAAGCATTTTAGCTTTATCACTTTTGTTTATGCCTATATGACGTTTGGAAAAACTATTCATTTTTTAAAAAATATTTTGATTAAAAATAACTAATAACATTAATAAATTAGCATAATTTTAATGCTTTGAGTTAAAAGTTTTTAACTTAATATTAACCAAATTTTAAATATCCATTCAAAATTAAATGTTAATAATAAAAAAGAGTTTTGATTTTTATATTAAATCTAGTTTTCATCTGGGAATTTGTGTGATTTGTTTGTATTTGGTAAATGTCTTGAAACATGATATTGAAGTTGATTATTTGATAATAACTTTTCTTTTTAGTTCAACCATCATAGTATATAATTTTATAAAATATGGATATAATCTTCAAAACTATTCAACGGCAAAAAATTCTGTCTTAAAAATGATTCAGTTTTTAAGTTTTTTTTGTGGATTTGCCTTAATTTATACATTATTTTTTTTAAAATTTTACACACTATTATTTGGAACTTTTCTTTTTTTTATCTGCATTTTATATGTTTTTCCTATGGGAAATTCAAAATTAAATTTTAGAAATTTAAGTAAGGTGAAATTATTTTTAGTTGCATTTTGCTGGAGTGCGTCAACTGTTTTTTTGCCTTTAATAGAAAACGGATTAAATAATTATTATTTCACTTTGATATTTTCTTTTCAAATATTTTTTTTAGTAATTATCTATACTATCCCATTTGAGATCAGAGATCTTCACAAAGATTCAATAGAATTACAAACAATTCCTCAAATTTTTGGCATAAAAAAATCTAAAAATATATGCTATTACTTAATTATAGTATTTTCACTTCTTTCTTTTATTAATAGTGGGTTTGGAGCTAACTTTCTATCAGATGTAATTCTATCTATAATACTGTTTTTTATAGTTTATATAACCAAAAAAAATCAGTCAAAGTATTTCTCAAGTTTTTGGGTTGAATCAGTCCCTATATATTGGTTGCTGGTTTGTGTTTTGTTTGAATAGGTGTCTACTTTATTGAGTCCTTTAAAACTTTGTTTTTTAATCCTTCCTTGTATTTCAATATGTTCTTTAAGATTTCAGGATTACTTGTTCCTATGATTTTAGCAGCTAATATTCCAGCGTTTTTACTTCCATTTAAAGCTACTGTTGCAACCGGAACACCACCTGGCATTTGAAGAATTGAAAGTATAGAATCCCATCCATCAATAGAATTTCTAGATTTAACAGGAACACCAATTACCGGCAGTGGTGTAATTGATGCAATCATTCCAGGTAAATGAGCAGCACCACCAGCCCCTGCTATAATTACAGAATATCCGTTTTTATGTGCTTTTTTGCCATATTCCATCATCTTGTCAGGTGTTCTGTGAGCTGAAACTATTTCAGCATCATTTTCAACGCCTAATTCATTTAAGATGTCAATAGCCTCTTGCATGATTGGAAGATCTGATTTGCTTCCCATAATGATTCCAACTTTTGCCATATTTAATTAGTTTTAATTTTAATTAATTCTTTTATATTTTTTGCTTTTTTTAATCCACTTTCTAATTCAGTATCAATTACTGTAATATGCCCCATCTTTCTATTTGGTTTTGTTTCTTTTTTGCCGTAAATATGAATTTTAACATTATCAAACTTCATTGCCTCATCAATTCCTTCATACATAACATCACCATTGTAACCTTCATCCCCTACTAAGTTAGCCATAATTGTATAAACACTTGATTTAGAACATCCTAATGGTAAATTAAGTATTGCATTTATGTGTTGATCAAATTGAGAGTTAATACACCCTTCAATTGAATAATGTGCACTGTTGTGAGGTCTGGGTGCAACTTCATTAATTAAAATTTCATCATTTTGAGTTAAAAACATTTCAACCGCTAATAAACCAACCTGTTTAAATGTTTTAGATACTTTCAATGCAACTTTTTCTGCTTTTAACCTTAACTCTTCACTAATTTGGGCTGGACAAATAACGAACTCTACTTGATTAGAAATCTCATTAAACATCATTTCTACAATTGGAAAAATTTCAATCTCACCATTTTGATTTCTTGCAATAGTTGTAGCTAACTCTTTTTTAAAAGGAACCAATTCTTCAATTATAAATGGTGATTCAGGTAAATCTTTTAGATCTTTTTCAGACTTTAAAATTTTTACACCATATCCATCGTATCCAAACTTTGTTTTTTTCCATACACACGGAAAGTTAAGTTTGCTTAAGTCTTTTAATGAATTGTAAAATTTAAATTTTGCAGAAGGTATGTTATTATCAATAAAGAATTTTTTTTGGAGTGACTTATCCTGAATAGTTCTAAGAGTTGAAGAATTTGGAAAAACTTTAATGCCTTCTTTTTCTAGTTTTTCTAATGCCTCAACGTTGATATGTTCAATCTCATAAGTTACTACATCACAAGTTTTACCAAAATTATAGACTGAATCAAAGTCCATTAGATTTCCTTTTGTGAATTTAGAACATAGATTTTTACATGGAGAATCTTCATTTGGATCAAGGATGTTTGTTTTAATACTTAATCTCGATGTTACTTGAAGCAACATTTTACCTAATTGTCCTCCACCAAGAATGCCTAAAGTGAAATTGGATGTCGAGTAATTCATTTAACTTATTATTTGGCAAAAATACATTAAAATGTTATTAGGGATAAAATTATTTAACTATTCATTTTGAGGTATATTTGTAATTTAAAATCTTAAATATTATGATTAATTTAATTCTTTTTGGAAAGCCTGGTTCTGGAAAAGGTACTCAAGCTGAATTTGTAAAACAAAAATACGATTTAGTTCATATCTCTACTGGAGATGTTTTTAGATATAATATTTCAAAAAATACAGATTTAGGTGTACTAGCGAAATCTTATATGGACAGAGGAGATCTTGTTCCAGATGAAGTGACTATAAAAATGCTTGAAGCTGAAGTTGAAAAATTCAATGATGCTAAAGGTTTTATTTTTGATGGATTTCCTAGAACAACTACACAGGCTAAGATTTTAGATGATTTCTTAGATTCAAAAGGAATGAGTATATCGATGACTATAGCTCTTGAGGTTGATGAAGATTTATTAATTGACAGATTGATTAGCAGGGGAAGAGACAGTGGCAGAGCTGATGATCAGGATAGATCTAAAATTCAAAACCGATTTGATGAATACAACAATAAAACAGCCCCATTAATTAGTTTTTATAAAAATCAAAATAAGTTTTATGAGATAGATGGTGTTGGTGAAATAAAAGATATAAGCTCAAGAATTTTTGAAACAATAGATAATAATATAAGATGACAGAGGGTAACTTCGTAGATTATGTAAAGATTAATATATATTCAGGAAATGGAGGAAAAGGATCTGCACATTTTAGACGTGAAAAATATATTACCAAAGGAGGACCAGATGGTGGAGATGGTGGTAGAGGAGGTCATATAATTTTTGTAACTGACAAATCACTTTGGACATTGTATCATTTCAAATTTAAAAAGCATTTTAAATGTGGTCATGGCGGTGATGGAAGTGGAAGTAGAAGCACAGGAGCTGACGGAGAAGATGTAATAATTAGAGTTCCAATAGGAACAGTAATTAAGGATTTTAAAACGAATAATATAATTCATGAAACTATTGAAGATGGTGAAGAAAAAATTATTTTAAAAGGTGGTAAAGGTGGCCTAGGTAATTGGAATTTTAGATCTTCAACTAACCAGGCTCCTAGATATGCACAGCCTGGAATTAAGGGAGAAGAAAAACAATTAGTATTAGAGCTAAAGCTTTTAGCAGATGTCGGACTTGTAGGATTTCCCAATGTAGGAAAATCTACTTTACTTAAAACTCTTACTTCAGCAAAACCTAAAATTGGTAATTATGAGTTTACTACACTAAAACCTAATTTAGGGATCGTAGAATATAGGGACTTTAAATCATTTGTTCTTGCTGATATTCCTGGAATAATAGAGGGAGCTTCTGAGGGCAGAGGGTTAGGTCATTATTTTTTAAGACATATTGAAAGAAATTCAGTTTTATTATTTCTTTTATCATCTGAATCAGACGATATAGTTAAACAATATGAAGTTTTACTAAACGAATTAAAAAAATACAATCCTGAACTTCTAGATAAGCAAAGACTTATAGCTATCTCTAAATCAGATTTATTAGATGAAAAACAAACAAGTAAGATCAAAAAAAATATTTCAAATAAAATTAAAGATGTTCCTTTTGAATTTATTTCATCTGTTTCTAATATTGGTTTAATCCAAGTTAAAGATTTAATGTGGAAAGTATTAAATGAAGACATTTAAATTAGAATTTTAGTAGTTTATGAAAGTTCACTTCATTGCCATAGGAGGGAGTGCGATGCATAATCTAGCAATCGCACTACATTTAAAAGGTTACAATGTTACAGGTAGTGATGATTCAATATTTGAACCTTCAAAATCTAGATTAAAAAAGTATGGTCTGCATCCCGAAAAGATAGGGTGGGATAGGTCTAGGATTTCTGATGACATTGATTGTGTTATCCTTGGAATGCACGCAAAAGAAGATAACCTTGAACTTCAAGAGGCAAAGAAAAAGTCAATAAAAATATATTCATATCCAGAATTTATTTATGAAATGTCAAAAGAAAAAACAAGAGTTGTCATAGGTGGCAGTCATGGTAAAACTTCAATAACAGCAATGGTATTACATGTGCTTAGTAATAATGGTATTTCAGTTGATTATATGGTTGGAGCTCAATTAAAAGGGTTTGAAACTATGGTTCACTTGACTGAAGAAAATGATTTTATCTTGCTTGAAGGAGATGAATATCTTTCATCACCAATAGATAGAAGACCTAAGTTTCATTTATACAAACCTAACATAGCATTATTAAGTGGAATTTCATGGGATCATATTAATGTTTTTCCATCTAAAGAAGAATATTCGAAACAATTTGAAATTTTTTTAGATACAATAATCTCAGGGGGTGTTATTGTTTATAATCAGACAGACTCAGCACTTAGTGAAATGGTGTTAAATTGTAGTAATTCTTTAAGAAAATTAGGGTATTATGTCCCAAATCATTTTATAGAAAATGGGATTTCCTATTTATACACTGATGAGGGCGATCTACCTTTAAAAATATTTGGAGAACATAACTTAAGTAATCTTTCTGGGGCTAAGCTGATTTGTCAACTCATGGGGGTTCATGAAGAAGAATTTAATCAATCTATAATCACATTTGAGGGTGCAGATAAAAGATTGGAGCCATTATTATTAGAAGATGACAGGGCTTTTTTTAAGGACTTTGCTCACTCACCAAGTAAGGTAAAAGCAACTACAAAAGCCATAAAAAATCAATTTAAAAATAGAAAACTGATTACACTTTTAGAACTACATACATTTAGTAGTTTAAATGAAAATTTTATTGGTGAATATAGAGATACTCTTGAAAGTGCAGACATAAAAATTCTATTTTATGATCCTATTGCTGTAGAAAAAAAAGGATTAAAAAATATTTCTGAAACTAAAATTAAAAATGCATTTAATGATAATAATTTGATTGTGTTTTCTAATTCAAATCTTTTAAAGAGTTTTTTAAAAGAACAGGAATATGTAAATTCTAATTTATTATTTATGAGTTCAGGAAATTATGCTTCCTTGAATTTAGATGAAATAAAAGACCTTATCAAGAATAGCCAATGAAAAATATTAAACATATTTTTTTTGATTTAGATCATACTCTTTGGGATTTTGAAAAAAACTCATCCCTTACTTTTAAGTTCTTGATAAAAAAATATGATTTGAATGTAAGTCTCGAACATTTTTTAAAGATATACATGCCAATAAATTTTTCTTTATGGGACCTTTACCGAGATGAGAAGATTACAAAACAATATTTAAGATACAATAGGTTAAAGATGACTTTCGAGAAATTAAATATTGAAGTTAGCGATACAATAATTGATCAAATATCTGAGGACTATATTAAACATCTTCCTGATAATAATTTTTTATTGAACAACGCAGTTACCATTTTAGATTATTTGTATCCTAAATATAAATTACACATAATTACAAATGGATTTCATAAAGTACAACATTCAAAAATTATTAATTCCGGATTAGATAAGTATTTCGATTGTATTATTGATTCTGAATCTGTTGGAGTAAAAAAGCCACATTCAAAAATCTTTCAAAATGCCTATAATAAATCTAATGCTAGTAGTTTAAAGGATTGCTTAATGATAGGTGATAATTATGAGGCAGATATTTTAGGAGCTCTAAACAATGGATTTGAGGCTATTCACTTAAATTCAAATAATCAAGCTCTTCACAACAGTTGTATTGTAATAAATGATCTAATTGAATTAAAAGAAATTCTTTAATTAGTAGTTTTTTTGTCTAACCATCTCATAAAGAATGGTGCCACAAGCTACTGAAACATTAAGGGATTCGATTTTACCGTACAATGGAATCTTAATCAGGTGATCACATAAGTTTATAACAGAGTTTGATAAACCTTTTCCCTCAGAGCCCATGATAATAGCCTGTCTATTATTAAAATTTGTTTCATAGATATCTTTTTCAGACTTTTCTGAAGCTCCATAAACTTCAATATCGTGTTGTTTTAATAGAAAAATAGCATCTTTTATATGAGAAACTTTACAAATAGGGACGTTGAAAATTGCACCAGAGGATGTTTTAATTGTATCTCCATTGACTGGAGCACTACCACTAGATTGAATAACAATACAATCTATACCAGTGCATTCAGCAGTTCTCACTATAGCACCAAAATTTCGAACATCTGATAATTGATCTAAAATAAGTATTGATAAATTATCTGATTTGGAGTTAATTAAATTACTTAAATCGTCTATAGATAAAAAATCAATCGGGGATATAGTAGCTACAACGCCTTGATGATTTTTAGGTGTAAGTCTGTTTAGTTTTTCTATTGGAACGTAAGAGATTTCAATGGATTTTTTATTTAGTTTTTTAATAAGTTCAAATCCATTTTTGTTATTTAGACCTCTTTGAATAAAAACTCTATTTAGGGACTTTTCAGAATCTAAAGCTTCAATAATAGCTCTAATCCCAAAAATTAAGGTTTCTTTTTCTTTATGCATTAAATAGAGTTAAAGTAGGTTACCATTTTTATCAAACTTTCTTTTTTCTTGATATTTAATTTATTAAATTTTTTATATTTTTTTAAAAGCTTCGAGTCAAAAATATTCATTGAAACTAATTTTTTAAACGAATTTGGAACGGAATACCAATTATCGTCTTTTAAAATTAAAAATTCACTAGCATCTGCCCATTTAGGTTTTGGTACTTTTGTAAAGCCGGTTGTAGGAGCAGCAGCACCAGTTTCTACCGGCATTTTTATTACTTTTTTAGGAAAATAATATAAAGAGATGTTCTCTAACTCAACGCAATTTTCAAGAATTGCTAGAATTTGTGTCGGTTGAAATACTTGAAGTCGGCGAAGTCTATGTTCATCACTTTTGCGATGCTGTTTCCATCTTGAATCTTGCTTTGACAGAAACACTGCACAAGATTCTTTTGTTGACCTTGAAGCAGCATCATGTCGATGGCGACCTCGGAATCTGAGGGTTGCTCGGAGCAATTTATTTCTTGCAGTTGAGGATGATTCAGAATATTTGACATGATGCTCTTGAATGCGCTCAAGACGAAAATTGAAATAAACAATATCAAAACAACAAATATCAAATTGATGATATTTCTCACCTTACGTTCAGCATAGAGTATCCCAAAGTTTTTCCACTCAATCATCACTGGATCTGAGGCTCTCTCAACAACAGGAGACTCACCAAACAAAAGCAGATCCAACGGCTATTTCTTCTTTTTCCAAAATCCGGAGCTATCTGACTTATAAGCTTTCAACACCGCCTCTTAGCCCCTCATAGAACGGAACGTGATGAATGCAATAGCTGTTGATTGCTGATATTCGTTTTCATCCTTCGTCACATAGCTCACGAACTTCTACAGCCAGCCATCATTCACCTCTTCGCCCTTGATAACCCGTTTGTATAGCTCCAACAGCTGATTGAACTGCACTCCTAAAACCCTATTCT
>Ga0209631_10002595_pt1 | contig 21504 bp, 15 predicted proteins | sample COG_08_FD_184752 | JGI IMG/M metagenome (GOLD analysis project Ga0209631, IMG submission 184752) | Pelagic Microbial community sample from North Sea - COGITO 998_met_08 (SPAdes) (version 2) | ecosystem: Environmental > Aquatic > Marine > Neritic zone/Coastal water | place: Helgoland, sampling... | reverse complement strand
TGGGAACCCATCACTACCAAATGCGTCAGAATCAAACCCAGCATATCCATTTGTAGCAGTAGCTGAGGATAATTCACCTCCAGTTCCATCAAAATAAGACCAATCTCCACCTCCAGCGGCATTATCTACAAGCGTCCAAGCTGCAAGTCCAGTAGAAAAATCTTCTGAAAAAACAGTAGTTGCCTTTAACAAGAGGTCCTGTGCCGAATGGTCAATAACCATGACTGGATTGGGGTTTAAATCCAATATTTTTCTTTTACTATTGAAAGTCATTTGCATTTGTGAAAATGCTATACTAGCTAGCAAAAAAGCCCCAATAAATGAGTAAATTTTTTTCATAGAATTAGTTTTTAGTACTTTTAAATTATTTTTTTTGTGTAAATTTGTAATCTGCAAATATACTTAATTCAATCTAAACTGCAACAAATCTCAATGAATTTTTTCAAGACACTTACTTTTTTCCTTACATTAATTCTATATGATGTTCAAATACATGGACAAACGCTTGGTGTAACTATGAACCATTTTAGTGCATCCAATGGTTACACTCTATTTTCTCAACTTGGAGACACTAGCACATTTTTAATTGATAACTGCGGAAACATTGTGCACAATTGGGAAGTAAATTCAAGACCTGGAAACTCAGAATATCTGCTAGAAGATGGATCTTTACTTAGATGTGGGAAAGATGAGGGAAACACTGACTTTGTTAAAGGTGGGTATGGAGGTTTGATTGAAAAATTAGATTGGGAAGGAAATTACTTATGGGAATACCAATACTCAAATGACTCTTTAAGGCAGCACCATGATATTGCCCCATTACCAAATGGAAATGTTCTGGTTTTAGCATGGGAGAAAAAAGATAGTGCAAATGCGGTAAACAGCGGCCGTGACCCAAACATACTAATTGATAATGAGCTTTGGCCGGAACATATTGTAGAAATTGAGCCTATCTATCCTAATGGCGGAACTATTGTTTGGGAATGGCATATATGGGATCATTTAGTGCAAGATTTTGACAATACAAAAAGTAATTATGGCGTCATTAATGAGCACCCCGAACGAATGAATATTAATGCACATGCAGGCAATGGAGGAAAAGATTGGCTGCACGGAAACTCCATTGATTATAACGAAAGCCTAGATCAAATAATGATTAGCCTAAGAACGTTGAATGAAATTATAATCATTGACCATAGCACAACAACAGAAGAAGCGAAGGAAAGCATTGGAGGTAACAGCAATAAAGGTGGTGATATTCTATATCGCTGGGGAAATCCTGAAAATTATGACTCAGGAACTTTGCAAGATCAAAAACTTTTTGGTCAGCATGACGCACATTGGATTAAAACAGGATTGAGTGAGGAGGGAAAAATTCAAATTTTCAACAACAATAACCCAGGAGATTTTTCATCGATTGTAGTTATTAATCCGCCCATTTCGGGATTTAACTATAATCTTGTTGGTGGTAATTCATTTCTTCCGGACAACTACTTTTGGGAATACAAAAGCACGCCTGATACTACTTTTTTTTCCGGTAGAATTTCCGGATCTCAAATGTTACCTAATAACAACACCTTAATATGTGAAGGAAATTCTGGCCATTTTTTTGAAATTAATCAAAATAAAGAAATAGTTTGGGAATACGTTACGCCTATAAATGCTGGAGTACCATTAGAGCAAGATGCTTCCACATCCTTAAACAACTCAGTTTTTAGATGTGTTAAATATTCAATCAATTATTCTGCCTTTAATGGTAAGGATTTGTCTGCTGGATATCCGATTGAACTAAACCCTAGTAATGACTGGTGCAACGAACAGCTCTCTGTGATCGAAAAATCTGCAACTCAGAGCTTAAAAATCTACCCTAATCCTGCAAAACATTTTTTAAATGTTTCAACTAAACGGAAAATTAAAAAGATTACTATCGCTTCCATACTTGGAAAGAAAATAAAAGAAAGTACATCTTTGAATTCAACTGATTTTTCAATTAATTTGGAAGGAATAAGTATTGGACCGTACGTATGTATTGTAACCCTTATTGATGGCGAAAAATTAGCTCTTCCATTCCTAAAAGCAGATTAAATTGTAGCATTTAGCCAAACAAAATCAATTATCGAATTTTCTAGAAATGAGTCATTTCGTAATTTCAATCACACATCTGAACCACAATATAAATAGAGTACGAGCCTCTAGATGAGCTGTCTTAAAAAAAAATTGGAAACTCGAATAGTAAAACCCCAAGGGTAAATAATTGTCAAGTTTAAGCTGCCAAATAATCAATTTAACTTTTGGCTAAGAATCCGATTACATAATTTTCCAAAAAAAACAAATTAGCCCTTACCTCCAAAAATTTTAATACACTGAAATTAAATGTTTTAACTGTTTTTGTTTAATTTTTATTATAAATAACTAAACAAAAATAAAATTTATTTATATCTTTGTTCAGAAATACTTTATTTAGTGTTTCACTGAAGATGATATCAGTTTAAACAACATGGAGAACCGAAAAGCCTTAAGACTAGGATAATACAATAATTAATAATTAAATTTTATGGAACATTTACCAATTGCAAGCGACAACTATGTCGCATTTACGTTTTTTATTGGAACCATGGCTATGATGGCCGCATCTGTATTCTTCTTCTTCGAACTAAGTAATACATCGTCAAAGTGGCGTACATCAGTTTTGGTTTCAGGACTCATCACTTTTATTGCAGCCGTGCATTATTATTACATGCGAGGTTACAACCTGGAAACAGGAGATTCACCTACATTTTTCAGATATGTGGATTGGATTTTAACCGTTCCTCTGATGTGTGTTGAATTTTACTTGATAACGAAGAAAGCAGGTGCCAAGATTGGCCTATTATGGAGGCTTATTGTTGCTTCTTTAATTATGTTAATCACTGGATATTTGGGAGAAACTGTCGATAGGGATAGCAGTGTGCTCTGGGGTGTAATTTCAGGAGCTGCTTATTTTTACATCGTTTACTTAATTTGGTTTGGAGAGGTGGCCAAACTTGCCAAGTCTGCCGGAGCACAAGTTGCTAAAGCTACTCGTGCACTTGCGTGGTTCGTTCTTGTCGGTTGGGCTATTTATCCGCTTGGATATATTTTAGGTACACCTGGTGGCTTTTTTGGAATTCAACTAGTTTCAGATCCAGATGCAGCCTCGCATGCTATGGACATAGTATACAACATAGCGGATGCCATCAACAAAATCGGATTTGGTTTAGTTATTTATGCTTTAAGCCGTTCCGAGGATTAATTATCGCACGTTATTGTAGTGCAAAGAATCTAAGAAAAGTGAGATATTATTCTCACTTTTCTTTTAACAAGAAGTTATTTGTCTGAGCACATTGGAAGAACAAATTTCGTGTTAACTTAAGCACAATAAACGGAAATAGATTCGAAAAACTGTCAAACAAAAAAAATTAAAAAATAATGGAAAATTTAACCCATACAGCACAAGTTATTGTTGCAATTTCAGTTGCTTTTGTTTGGACTTTCAGATTTCATAATGTCTTGAAAGAATTTAAACAATTTGAATTAAGCGATTTAACAAGAAATTTGGTAGGAGCAACAAAAATATCCCTAGCAACGCTCCTTATTGCAGGCTTGTGGCATTCTTCGTTAGTGCTTATTCCATCCATCTTAATGGGCATATTAATGACAGGTGCTCAGTTTTTTCATCTTAAAATAAGCAATCCATTTCAGAAACATTTGCCCTCGCTCGTTCTTCTAATCCTTTGCGGTTTTATCGTTTATTCAACTATTTGTTAAACCATGTATTTAGTTACGGGGTGTATTTGGTTATCAAGTTTGTCTTTCTTGGCTTATTCTTTTTCTTATTTTCAATGGCCCCATATGAAAAAAGAGTTTAAACGTTTTGGTTTAGAGAAGGTGGGTTTACTAACAATTTTATTGGAAATTATAGGATCCATAGGATTATTGATAGGACTTGAATTTCCTTTTTTTTTATTGATATCTTCACTAGGTCTTGCCTTATTGATGCTGGCTGGACTCATTGTCCGAATAAAATTAAAAGACAGCGTTTGGGTTTCTTTACCTGCTGTTTTTTACTTGTTTTTAAATGCCTACATATTTTTGATTGCCATCAGTACTGACACACTATAATTTAGACTAGTTACAAATTAGTTAGCTGACACATTAAGCCTCTATTTAACTTATGATATGCTTGTTAACTATTTTTCTACTTAAACAACTTATTATAACTAGAAACCGTATCAAAGAAGTATACAAGTTTCATGGTGACTGTATTTCTTTGTCCTGCATCAAGAACTGTCCCTAGATTATTGAAATAGGTAAACTGCGTATTGTTATCGTCCGTTTGAAAAGCATTCTTGTAAACCAAATTAATAAAACCTCCAGGGGCAAATTGCCAAGCAAAAATCAAATCGGTATTAAATGCATTAAAGTTAAAGTCTGAATTTCCCTGAAATGCATCGTCTCTTATAATGTATCCGTTAGCATCCAAATCACCATAATAATCGTATTCTCCATAAGACCAATAATGCCGAATTCTCAGTGTTAATGACAGGTTATTTTTAAATACATATTTTCCTCTCATGATGTTCACCAAAGTTCGAACATCCCTTACTCCGTATTTAGGCAAACCTCCAAAATACCCAGCAAAACCAGCACCGTTATACAAAACCGAATAATTGGATGAAGGTGTTAAGGAAAATTTATCACTAAAGCGTATGATTGGTGAAACATTAAATTCAAAATATTGATTAACGATATAATCTGTAAAATAGCCTTTCCCAAATCCAATATTTGCATCTAAAGCAAACTTTTTTCTATAATCTGAAGATAGACCTATACCATTATAATAATATTCGGGCATAATAAATTCCTGACCTGCAACTCTAGACTCAAACAAATCTATCCCATCCCCTACTTGAGAGCTCATATTTATAAAAATGGTATTGAAACTTTTCAAATCAAAAATATATCTTCCCGAATACTGTTTCTTGAGAATTTTTCCGGTAGAATAATCTTGATCCAGATCAAAAGAAAATCGATTAAAACTCCTATTCAACACCCAAAAGGGATTGTACTTATTGTATTCAAATTCAATGGAATGTGTTCTAATATTCGTAGTAAAATTTATACCCAAATCATTAGGGTTAAACCCTGGTGATTTACTTTCAGTTGAAAGGGAGTATTTGAAATTCCCTTTTATTTTCGCCACATTGACAAAATAACTAAGCCCATCATCATCGCCAACTTTCAAAAAATTATTTAGCATATTTGTATCTCGTTGTGAAATTTTCAAATCTCCAGCTATTCCATATGTTGAATTCTTCGAAATGAGATCTACTCCTAATGCTGAAACGTTCCCATCAATGTAATCTCCAGTCCTTGTAGTGTTTAAATTAATAAAATAAATGGAACTATTATTTTTTAAATTCTGATCCAAAGAAATAATATTATAGTTCACCAGTGGATTGGTTTCAATCTCACGTGTATTTCCCGTTAAATTATCTACAATAAGCGCATTACTGGAGGCAGTTATTGCATTCATCACCCCAATTCCAAGGCCTTTTTTGTTACGTCCTGATATTTTTGCGACATTAATGAGCCGCGTATTTGTTGGATTATTGATAACACTCTCTGTAGAATCTAAATTCCATAGGTTTTCATTATTTTGAATAGGCGCTCCACCAATTCGCCTGGAATAAAATAAATCCCCACGATTAAACAAATCAACACCCTCCTGAAAAAAGGGCCTTTGCTCTTCAAATTCAACTTCAAACGCTCCTAAATTTTTAACGATATTATCCGATCGTACTTGAGAAAAGTCAGGCAGTAAAGACATGTCAAGCGTAAAACTTTCATTTAAACCCAGTTTAAGATCAGCTCCCGCTCCATAACCTACTGTAGTCTCACCATTGTCAACATCTACAAAAGAAGAGGTATATGGCGAGATTGAAAGCCGAAGAGGAGCTTTGATATTATCCAAACCTGTTAACAATCCCCAATAATTCAACTCTGTTTCGACCTCTTTAGGTACTAAAGACCACTGTAAACCAGTTCTCGTTCTTCTGAGATTTCTTTCAAATTGGACTCTCCAAACTTGCTTGTCTCCATTAGGGAAACGAATTGCATAATAAGGTATTCGCATTTCAACAATCCAACCATCTGAAACAATTTGAACTGCACTTTGCCAAACTGCATTAAAAGAGGGATCTGAAATTCTAGAATCTGATTGAACCCCAGATGCTGCTACGGAAAATGTAAAAGCATCTAGCATTTTATTGTATGTATCTATCGAAAATGAAAATCCATCCGAATTTAACTCATCATCTCGCTCACCTAATTGCGCTAATATACTATCAGGGCTATTATCATAGCAATATCCTAGGACATAAATATTACTATTGTCATAAAGTACTTTTACTTCGGTTTTAAACCTGGGCTTATTACCTTCTGTTGGATTTTGCTCCAAAAAATCAGAAGCAATTTCCGCAGTTTTCCATTGTTCTTCTGCCGCAAAACCATCGATAGTAATTTTATCAATTGCCCTTGACGCTTTTAAATTTTTTGATTGACCAAATGAAAAATTGGACAAGCAAAAAAATAGGATTATGTATAGGATTTTATTCAGAATGAGAAAATTTTTTCAAATGTAATAGAACAGATTGCGATTCTTTAGCTAACATTATAGAAATGTTATGAGCGGTTATCAAAAAACAATAAAAAGTGCCGCCATAAACACAAGTATAAAAAACCAAGATTAATGTAATAACCTTATATTGTATGCCTTAAGTATAGAAAATGAAAAAAAAACAAATTGACAACCTAAAAGAACAGTTTATACTATCCAAACATATTACGCATCTTAATCATGGTTCTTTTGGTGCTTGTCCCAAACCTATTTTAGATGATTACCAATTTTGGCAATTAAAACTAGAACAAGAACCCGTTAACTTCTATGTGAATGAAGGAATGCAGCATCTTGAAAAATCGAGAGAAGCACTTGCTACCTACATAAATTGTGAGGCACAAAACATCGTTTTTACTACAAACCCTTCTTATGCAATCAATATTATAGCAAAAGGTTTTGACCTCAAAGAAGGTGACGAAATACTATCATCCAATTTGGAGTATGGTGCACTTATAAAAACTTGGGATTATTATTGTAAAAAAGCAAAAGCAAAATTTGTTACAAGTGAAATCACATTACCTATCATTAGTAAAGAAAAAATAATTGATCAATTTTTTGAAAACGTTAGTTCCAAAACAAGAGCTATTTTCATCAGTCAAATAACTAGCTCAACGGCATTGATCTTGCCGGTAAAAGAGATTTGCGAGCGAGCAAAAGAACTTGACTTGATTACTATTATCGATGGTGCTCATGTTCCTGGGCATATAGACCTTGATTTATCCGAATTAAAAGCAGACATATATACAGGAGCTTGCCACAAATGGATGTTGACACCAAAAGGCTGCTCCTTTCTTTATATAAATGAAGAATTTAAAAACCGTTTCGACCCGCTAATCATATCTTGGGGATATAATGTAAACTCGAATTTCTCAGATCATCATGAACTGCAAGGAACAAGAGATTATTCAGCTTTTTTAACTATTCCAACTGCAGTGCAATTTTTAAAAGATAATGATTGGGATTCTGTTTCTAGGAACTGCAAAGAATTGGTTCTGACTAATTATGAAAAAACATCCTCAATTCTTAATGGCAAACCTATATGTCCGGTAAGTGCTGATTATTTAGGACAAATATGCAGTAGCTCTGTTAAAACAAGTGAGTCAGAAAAACTGAAAACTATTCTATACAAAGAGTTTAACATCGAAGTCCCTATTATGCAGCTCGGCAATGAATTTTATCTTCGTTTTTCCGCTCAAGGCTACAATAATCAAGATGATATTGATTTACTACACCAAGCTTTAGAAACAATAAAAAAACAAACCAATTTGATTCAATCATAAATAAAAAAAGCAATTATATTTGAATAAAATACATAACTACAAAACCTATAAATATGATTAACAGAATTTCAATTTTTATTTTTATTTGTTTAAGTTTTGCTTCCAATAGCTGGGCTCAAAACAATAAAAAAGATGATAAAAATGCCAAAGCCGATTCCAAAGACATATACGGCGGTTTAAAATTCAGAAATATTGGCCCTGCTTTAATGTCGGGACGAATTTCAGATATTGTAATTCATCCAAACAATGAAAATATTTGGTATATATCAGCTGGTTCCGGTGGTGTATGGAAAACACAAAATGCCGGAACTACATGGGAACCATTGTTTGACGGACAAAAAAGTTATTCAATCGGATGTATCTCACTAGACCCCCAAAACCCAGAAATAGTTTGGGTAGGAACAGGAGAAAATGTTGGAGGAAGGCACATCAGCTATGGTGATGGAGTATACAAAAGTGAAGATGGAGGTAAATCATGGAAAAACATGGGTCTCAAGAAATCTGAACATTTGTCAAAAATAATTATTCATCCTTCTAATTCTAATGTTATTTGGGTAGCTTCTCAAGGTCCACTATGGAGTAAAGGTGGCGAACGAGGTGTATATAAATCGGTAGATGGAGGTAAAACCTGGAAGTTAACCTTAGGAGACGATAGTTGGGTTGGCGCTACCGACATGCTAATTGATCCAAGAAACCCAGATTTACTCTATGCTGCTACTTGGCAGCGTCAAAGAACAGTTGCTGGATACTTAGGAGGAGGACCAGGAACAGCAGTTTACAAATCTAATGACGGAGGAGAATCATGGAAAAAACTTACAAATGGTCTACCGTCAAGTAATATGGGTAAAATTGGATTGGCTCTATCTCCGCAAAAACCGGATGTAATTTATGCGGCAATCGAGCTAGACCGGAGAACAGGAGGTGTTTATAAAAGTACAAATCAAGGTAATTCATGGACAAAAATGAGTGATGCTATTGCTGGAGGAACTGGACCGCACTACTATCAAGAATTGTATGCATCACCGCACAATTTTGACGAGATCTATTTTGCAGACAATTATATGCAGGTTTCCTATGATGGAGGAAAGCACTTTCAACGCATGAATGAAAGCGAAAAACATGTAGATAATCATGCTGTAGCTTTTAAGAAAAGTGATCCTAATTACATTCTAGTGGGTTGTGACGGTGGCTTATACGAAAGCTTTGATAAAACCCAAAATTGGAAATTCATGGCTAACTTACCCATTACGCAGTTCTATAAGATTGCTGTGGATGATGCTGAGCCATTCTATAATGTGTTTGGTGGCACCCAAGATAACAATACACAAGGAGCTCCATCTAGAACCGATAATATACATGGAATTCGCAATGCAGATTGGTTTGTGGTATTGGGAGGAGATGGGCATCAACCAGCTACTGAACCGGGAAATCCTAACATAGTCTATGCACAATGGCAGCAAGGAAACCTTAATCGTCATGACCGACTTACCGGAGAAAACACCTCTATACAGCCGCAACCGGCATTAGGAGAAAAGATTGAACGCTTCAATTGGGATGCCCCTATACTGGTTAGTCCGCATAATCCGAAACGAATTTACCATGCTTCACAAAGAGTTTGGAGATCTGAAGACAGAGGAGATTCTTGGCAAGCAATTTCGGGAGATTTAACGAAAAATATAGAACGGATACAAACTCCATTTTACGATAAAAAACAAAAATGGGATAATGCTTGGGACATATATGCAATGTCCAATTATAGTACGATTACCTCTTTGTCCGAATCCCCACAAAAAAATGGTTTAATATACGCAGGAACGGATGATGGAATTATTCAGGTAACCGAAGATGGAGGTGTCAATTGGAGAAAAGTAGATTTTTCGAATATTAAAGAACTACCGACAACAGCCTTTGTTAATGATATAAAGGCTGACCTCTATGATGAAAATATAGTATATGTTGTATTAGACAATCACAAATACGGTGATTACAACCCTTACTTATTTAAAAGTATGGATAAAGGATTTACCTGGGAGAATATGTCAAGCACTCTGCCGGAAAAAACGCTGCTTTGGAGAATTGTACAAGACCATCAAAAAAGTAATCTGCTGTTTTTAGGAACAGAATTTGGCATCTACTTTTCAATTGACGGAGGCAATAACTGGCAAAAACTAAAGGGAGGCTTACCAAATATTTCTGTGAGAGACTTAGCAATTCAAAAAAGGGAAAATGATCTAGTAGCGGCTACCTTCGGAAGAGGAATTTATATACTTGACGACTATTCATCTCTTCGAGAATTTGATCCAGCTAAGAAAGAAAATGAAGCGCAATTATTTACACCAAGAACAGCCAAATGGTATATGCAAAGAAGAACTTTAGGAGGAGGAACAAAAGCTGCTCAAGGAGATAATTACTTTGTGGCTGAAAACCCACCCTATGGAGTTGAATTTACTTATTACCTGCAGGATAACTACAAATCAAAAGAAGCAAAACGAAAAGAAAAAGAAACAGAAACAGAAAAAGCAGGAGGAAACGTTGGTGTTCCTGAATGGTCGATACTAGAGAATGAAGATAAAGAAATAACACCAAACATTTGGTTATTTATCTATGACAATGAAGATAAAATACTTCGAAAAGTTAAGGCGCAAAACAAAAAAGGATTTAATCGCATTAGTTGGGATTTATTGACTGATTCGCCGTATACAATATCTGCTGATAATATAAATAGCAAACGAATGGGATACAAAGTTGGACCGGGAAATTATTCAGCTCAACTTTTCAAGCAAATTGAGGGTAATTATCTTGCTATAGGAGGAAAAGTATCTTTCGATGTAAAGCAATTTAACAAAGGTTCACTAACCGGTAGTTCACCTGAAAAAGTGATAGTGCATTGGAAAGCAGTCTCTTCTTTAAGGGTAAAAATAAGTGATTTAAATATAGATATTAAAGATGCTAAAAATACCATTAGCGTTATGCTGAAAGCCTATGACAAAGCAATTTCAAATGATGCAATTCTTCATACTGAGCTACTCAGTATTCGAAATCAACTTTTGGAATTAACACAGCAAATTCGTGGTAGCAAAATCCGATCTGAAGTTGGAGAGAAAGATGAGTATCCAACAATGGGAGATTATATGTGGAAAGCAAATAGCAATTCTTCTACTTACGGGCCCACTGCAGGTCAATTGCAATCATTGGAAAATGCCAATACGCTCTATGATAGAATAATGACAAAACTGAAGGATATCGAAAAATCAATGGCTCCACTTGAGGAAAAACTTCTAAAAATAGGGGCTCCCAAAATAAAAAATTAAACAAACTGAATCGCTTATTCAATAAGCGGAGCATTAATTTATTTTTGGAATCCCTGATTGACAAAAAGTTAAAGCGATTTATCCTTCAGAGCTTAAATAAATAAAAATATTCGGGCATAATCAGACAAAAACCTTCGTACCTTAGTACATCAATTTTGGTGTATATAATGAAAAATAGAGGTTTTGATTTGCGAAAAGGTTTTATAATCAGCAAGCATGTTGCTGAGGAAATAGATCACTTTGACCGTGTATTCGATATTTTTAAAGAATTACTCACGCATACATCTGGAGATATTGACGAATCTTTTGATTGGCTAAATTCTCTGGACGCTGAATATAAAATATTCAGTGATGAATATACGTTGGAAGATTTTGAAGAGGACCTCAAGAAGCGCGGGTATATAAAGGAAGAAATTGATTTTGAACAAGGTAACAAAGGTAAAGGAAAAGGTAAAAATGTATTAACCGCTAAATTGGAATCTGCTCTTCGAGAGTATGCATTGGATCAAATTTTCGGAAAGTTAAAAAAGAGTGGCCTTGGTAATCATGCCACAACAAAAATCGGCGTAGGAGACGAAAGAGATGGAGAAAATCGTGCTTTTCAATTTGGAGATGACCTCGCTACAGTTGATATGACGCAAAGTTTAAAAAATGCCCAAATTAACAATGGAATAGCTGATTTAAGATTGACTGAGAATGATTTGGTAGTTGAGCAAACGAAGCACAAGGCGCAAATGAGCACGGTTTTAATGATTGACATCAGCCATTCAATGATATTGTATGGTGAAGATCGTATTACACCTGCAAAGAAGGTGGCAATGGCTTTAGTTGAGTTAATTAAACGTAAATATCCAAAAGACTCCATCGATATAATTGTTTTCGGAAATGAAGCATGGCCAATTAAAATCAAAGACCTCCCCTATTTAAAAGTAGGTCCTTACCATACTAATACAGTTGCAGGTCTAGAGTTAGCAATGGATATATTGAGAAGAAAGCGCAACACAAACAAACAAATTTTTATGATAACCGATGGTAAGCCAAGCTGCATTCAACTGCCATCAGGAGAGTTTTATAAAAACAGCAATGGCTTAGATGAAATGATTGTTTCAAAATGCCTAAACAAGGCAGCGCAAGCTAGAAAACTAAAAATTCCAATTACAACCTTTATGATTGCTCAAGACCCCTATTTGCGGAAATTTGTAGAAATATTTACTGCGCAAAACCAAGGAAAAGCCTTTTTAACCGGACTTTCTGGACTGGGGCAAATGATTTTTGAAGATTACGAGAAAAATAGAATTAAAAAAATATAAGTGAAGATGCAAGAAGAAATCACATTTAAAGAACTAAAAGACTCGGGATACAAGGAGAAGACAATAACCGAAGAATTACAAGCTAACTTAATTGCACGCATACAATCAAAACAAAGTGTTTTTCAAGGATTATGGGGGTATGAAGATACTGTTGTACCTCAATTAAAGAAAGCCATTCTTGCGGGTCACCATATCAATCTTTTAGGACTTCGCGGTCAGGCAAAAACAAAAATAGCACGAAGCATGGTTGACTTGCTGGATGAATACATGCCCATTGTAAAAGGTTCTGAAATTAATGATAGTCCATTTCAACCTATTTCTAAATTTGCAAGAGATTTAATTGCGGAATTGGGGGACGTAACTCCTATTGCATGGGTACATCGAAATGAGCGTTTCTTTGAGAAATTAGCAACTCCAGACGTAAATGTTTCTGATTTAATTGGAGATATTGACCCCATAAAGGCAGCAACATTAAAACTTCCTTATTCTGATGAACGAGTATTGCATTATGGTATGATACCGCGTGCTAATCGTTCCATTTTCGTATTAAACGAGCTACCGGATTTACAAGCCAGAATTCAAGTTTCTTTGTTTAATATTTTGCAAGAGGGAGATATTCAAATACGTGGTTTTCAACTGAGAATGCCATTAGACATACAGTTTGTTTTTACTGCAAACCCGGAAGATTACACAAATAGAGGAAGTATTGTGACACCGCTAAAAGACAGGATTGGATCTCAGATTTTTACGCACTATCCAAAATCAATTGAACTTGCGCGTGAGATTACTGAACAAGAAGCTAAAATTTCTGATGAAGACAAAGCAACAATACATGTATCTGATATAGCAAAAAACCTATTAGAAGAAATTGCATTTGAAGCAAGAAATAGTGAGTATGTAGATGCAAAAAGTGGTGTTAGTGCTCGAATGACTATTAGCGCAATGGAAAACCTTGTAGCAGCAGCTAAATTACGTTTGATTGAAACGGAATCTACTAATACAGCTTTGCGCTTAGTTGATTTTGCCTCTATTATTCCTTCTATTACAGGAAAGATTGAATTGGTGTATGAAGGCGAACAGGAAGGGGCCGATCATGTGGCACAGCTGCTCATCGACAAGGCTGTGATTACACAATTTGAAAAAATATTCCCCAGTATTCCTAAATTGGAAAAAGAAGGCGTAAAAACGACTTATACAGATATCATCGAATGGTTTGACAGCAACTATATTGAATTAAACTATACCGCTACAGATACTGAATTCCACAAAAACCTTAATAGCATCAAACCTTTATTGACGGTTATTGAAGAACATGCTCCTCAATTAGAAAAAGAGGATCAAGCATTTTGTATGGAACTGGTATTATGGGCATTAACCATCAAAAACAAATTGGACAAGGCAGAAAATAACACCTCTTTAAAGTTTGATTCGGTTGGTATAAATCAATTTTTATACGGAAGTAATTGATTTAAAAGGGCTTCTTAAGCTTTTTCTGTTTCGAATTAAATTTAATTATCGCCTTCATTCTTTTCGAGGTTTTTATTCTTTCAGCGCCATACTATTCTAGCGATAACTCTCTATGCGTAAATAATTTATAGAGCTATTTATTGCATTGAATACAAAGGTATATTCCATGACACTTACTCCCCTATTACACACAAAATATTTAACAGATTAATTTTTCTTTATTGCTGGTATTTATCATAGTCCGTATATCCTCTCGAACTATTGGTATACCAAAATTCCTTATCCCTCTCCATTAGCTTCCAATTATTTTTAAATCGATCCACTAAATCAGGGTTTGCGATGAAATCCCGTCCAAATGAAATTAGATCTGCTTCTCTTTTTTGAATTGCTTCCTCCGCCTTTTCCATTGTAAAACCTCCACATAACATTAAAACGCCATTATACAGCTCTCTAATCTCTTTCCATAATGTAAATTTTTCAGTATAAGGATCTCCCATATGACTCAAATGCAAGTAAGCTAGGTTTTTAGAATTTAAATGTGAAACCAAATCTAAATACAACTGTCTCAATTCAATTGGGTTTTCCGTAACATCTGCGTAACTAAAGGGTGAAACTCTTAATCCAACCTTTTTCTCTCCTATTGCATTTATACAAGCATCAATTATTCTATATAGAAAACGTAATCTGTTTGATCGACTACCACCATATAGATCCTCTCTTATATTACTGGATTCATTCATAAATTGGTTCGGCAAATACCCATGCGCACCATGTATTTCAACACCATCAAACCCAGCTTTTATGGCAAGCTGCGCACAGATAGAGAATTCTTTAACTGCTATATCAATATCTTCTAAACTCATTGATACTGGAACGGAATATTTTTGTTTACCATAATGATAGGTCGCAACCTCTCCTAACTGAGCAATTGCCGAAGGACCAAACAAATTAGCGCCAGCAGGTAAATTATTCACATGACCTACACGTCCTGTATGCATGACTTGCAAAAATATTTTGCCACCATTATCGTGAACGGTTTTTGTAATCGGCCTCCAGGCATTCATTTGTTCCTTGTTGCACAATGCGGGCATATTACAATACCCAACACCGTTGGGTGAAGGAGATGTTCCTTCAGCTATTATAAGACCCGCACTAGCTCGTTGACCATAATATTCAGCCATTATATTTACTGGTACATTATTGTTTGTTGCTCTTCTTCTTGTTAAAGGAGCCATAACAACTCTAGAACTCAACTCCAAACCGCCTAAATCAAAAGAATCAAATAATTTCATATCTAATAACCTATATAAAATGTAAATATTTTATAATACAAAACTGACCAGGTAGTAATAAAAGCTATTTAGCTATTATTCGTTTTTCAGGTCCTGCTAATTTTTGAACAATCACACCGATAAGAATAACCACAGCACATCCAATAAAATTATACATTAAATAACTTAATTCAATGACTTCATAAGTCTTTAGTAAATGAACAGTCAAAACTGTAAGTTGACCAATAATACCACCTATTAATGCTGCTCTTCCTCCCACTGACTTGAAGAATAGGGCTAATATAAATACTCCTAATATAGTGCCATAAAACAGGGAACCTAAAATATTTACTAATTGAATAAGGTTTTCAAACATTCCTGCGGTTAAGGCAATTAAAATAGCTAACAAACCCCAAGAAACGGTAACCCATTTACTAACCTTCAAATCTTTCTTCTCATCATCAGATTTAGACCAGAACTTTTTGTAATAATCAATGGTTGTAGTGGCAGAAAGTGCATTTAACTCGCCAGCTGTCGAAGACATAGCTGCAGAGAAAATAACAGCTAAAAGAAGTCCAATAAGTCCATGTGGAAGGAAATTTAAAATGAACGTTAGAAATATATAGTCTGAATCTTTTGTCTCGTAAGCTGGATCAATTTCAAAAAGTAAGTTTTTATATTTATTTCTAAGGACGTCTTGCGTGGTTTGAAGTTCATAAATCATTTTATTAGCTTCCGGATTCGTTTCTCTTTGCACATCAGCAAGAATCAGTTTTTTCTTTTCGAATACAGCATCGTACTCTTTTTCTATGCGCAATAAACTAGCTTCCTCAGCTTTCGTCATTTCTATAGAAACAGGATTAAAGACAATTGGAGGTTTATTAAATTGAAAGGAAACAAAAACCATAACTCCGATAAGTAATATGAAAAATTGCATTGGTATTTTTAACAAACCATTAAACATCAGTCCCATGCGAGATTGCTTTAAAGATTTCCCCCCTAAATATCTTTGCACTTGAGATTGATCTGTTCCAAAATAAGAAACAAAAAGAAACAGGCCTCCTGTTAATCCTGATAATAAAGTATATCTGTTCCCTAAATCAGGAGATAGGTCAATGATTTCCATTTTCCCTAAACTACCAGCAATATCAATACCCCCTGAAAAACCTATTCCTTCGGGAAAACTTTCTACCACATAATAAAATGCTAAAAACATTCCACCCATGATCACCCCCATTTGCCATTTCTGCGTGAGAGAAACTGCCCTACTGCCACCAGAAACCGTGTAGACAATTACCAGGCCGCCTATAATAAGGCAAGTTAATTGAAGGTTCCATCCTAGGATAGTGGACAGAATAATTGAAGGAGCATAAATGGTAATACCCGCTGCCAGACCTCTTGAAACCAGAAACAAAAAAGCAGTAAAAGAGCGAACACGCACATCGAATCGTTGCTCCAAATACTGATAAGCCGTGTATACTTTTAGCTTGTAATATACAGGAAGAAAAAAAACAGAAACAATAATCATAGCAAGTGGTAATCCAAAATAAAACTGTACGAATCCCATTCCACTTTCATAAGCTTGACCAGGAGTTGAAAGAAAAGTTATGGCACTTGCTTGAGTTGCCATAATTGACAATCCAATAGTAGCCCAATTTTCAGAATTATTCCCTTTGAGGTAGCTTTGAAGATTGTTGTTTTTTCTAGTTTTCCAACTTCCATAAACAACTATTAGAGTAAGTGTACTTGTTAGTACTAACCAATCAATTAAGCTCATATTGCATAGTAATTAGTTATCATTAAATAAATTACAATTTGAATCAAAAGAGCAGCTAGTAAGCCTAAATACCAATAATTCCAATTTGTAGAATCTTCCTTATTTTTCATATTGATAACTTAACAGATTTGCAAATAGTCGATAGGCACCAATAACACCATTTGGCAATTCTCGGAAGAATGATATTCCCGTATAGACAAACTGTCCCTTTCCATATTTTGCAGCAATTAACGCTCCATGCTGAGGATCTTCTCCTTCATCTTCCCAAGAGAAAAGAGGTACATATTCTTTGGCCCAATTTGAAGCAAAATACAAACCTCTTTCTTGCACCCAGTTGTCAAAATCATTTTTTGAAATTTTGTTAGGCGAATTTAATATTGGGTGGTCTGGGTTTAAAAATGTTACTTCCGCATCTTCCTCGGTAACTCTGTTTCTTGATAATTCAAAAGGATAAGGACCTAAAGATTTTCCTTTTAAGGAGCGATAAGCGGTATTATATTGCATAATAAGGTTTCCTCCCTCTTCAACATATTGATTCAATAAATCACCAAAATTTAGTAATTCAGGTTTTACATTATAAATTCTTATTCCTAAAACTATTGTTTGATAAACATCTAATTGAATCAAGGGAATGTCCTTTACTGAGAATACATCAACTTTAAAACCTAATTGCTCTATTGCTTGCGGAACAACATCCCCTGCTCCTTTTATATACGCTATTCTCCCCGCATTAATTTTGACATCAAGCAACGTACATTTTAATTTTTCCTTTTTAAATAATGCTTGAGTTGTGATATGATCATAAGCAATTTCTTTATAGGAATGCAATATTTCTCCTGCTGCATTAAATAGCTCTATATTTCCTTGTTCCGCATTTTTTGTTGCTGTTATGGAAAACTCATACCACTCTTCTGAATGAATACCATTTGTAGATACCTCTAATTTAGACGGTTTAACAATCCACCCTTTTGGAGCCTTTATACTTATCTCATCGATTAAACTATCGGTAAAACTTCTTAATTTAAACTGTATTATTTCTTTTTTATCAGGAGACATTAAAAGCTGCTGCTTATTAAATGTAGTAGTAAATTTTGGAGTTGCTATTAACGGTCTTATTCTTTCTCCAAAAGATGGATCTCTCCACTTATAGGTAACAGGCAAACTAATAGTAAATACAGAATTGTTTATGGAGAATTTAAATGAAGCTGTAATACTTGGAGAACTTTCGGGTTCTCCCAAATCCTTAGTATCAGCTACAACAAATACATTTATAAAATCTTGATTTAGCCAATAAGGATTCGAAAGATTATTATTACCACTAGAAACCATATTCTCAGAAACCATTTGATTGTATTTCAAAGTATCATTTAATTTTATTTCCTCACCCGAACTAAGAGCAACTCCAATAAGATACAATTCTAATCTCGTTCTATTTATAACATTAGCAGTTAATTCAACTGAATCACCTTGAATGAAAGAATAATTACTTGCAATCATTTCTAAATCTAATCCCAAACAATCAATGAGAATTTGTTTGCAACGGTCAATTTTCTCTTTAACGACATAACTCTTAGGAAGTGTTTGCAGTACTTTAAGAATCTCCAATATTCCTGAAACATTATTTTCAACATTTATAAAATCAAAATTATCAATTACCGCTTTAAATTGTTCTTCAAATTCTTCACCCATCAAGACCTTCCAGTTACGCTTACTTTTCTCAAAAAGGGAAGATTGTAATTTCTCCCCTGCCAAATGCTTAAAGTATTCCAAGCGACTACCAAGCTCAACTAGTCCACCAAAACCTTGGCACTTATGTTCACTTCTGGCCAACGTACCAATTTCATTGTAAGACATTCCAAGCTGAGGATTATAACCTCCGATATCAGCTACTAAATAATCAGAATTTTCTTTTGCGATATCCTTTATATTTTCATCCCACCAATAAGAGGTATTCCAATACAATGAAGTAGTTTCCCAAATACCATATAAAGAAACTTGTTTAGGCATATATTTAGGGTCTTTTGCTTTATCAAAGGCTTCAATTGCTAATAATGCAGATGCAGTATGGTGACCATGCCCTCCTCTTTTATCTGGAGGAAAACGCGTAATTATTACATCCGGTTGAAACTTTCGAATCATTAGGACTAAGTCTGCCAGTAATTGCTCTTTACCCCACAATTCAAGCGATTCTTTTGCAGATTTTGAGTAACCAAAGTCAACAGCCCTTGAAAAATATTGTTTTGCACAATCATGTGATCGAGCAGAAAGTAGCTCCTGCGTCCTCAAAACTCCTAAATCTTCGCTTAATTCATTTCCTATTAAATTTTGACCACCGTCGCCACGCGTCAATGAAAAATAAGCTGTCTCAGCTTTCTCGCCCAAAGAAAGCCATGCAAGCGCCCTTGTGTTTTCATCATCTGGATGAGCAGCCACGTATAAGACGCGTTTCATAGAATACAGTTTCTGCAGATCTACGTATATTTCGCCATTACTTTTATTAGCAAAACTGCTTATCCCTATGGATAAAATCATTAAAAAAAGATAAAATTTATTCATTTTTTATTAATTATTAGATCTCGAAATTAATCAATTTTGTTCAACCTATTTTTAAAAAAAGTAAACATCTGAAAAGCAAAGAGATAGGAGTAAAAGTAAAATATTCTTGCGCAATAAAGAGGTTACTTAACACGCTTAGTGCTATTTTCGCTCTCAATATTAATTTAAAAGTAATAAAATGAAAAATTTAATCACCGGTACAATACTATTTGCAGGCTTAACATTGCAAGCACAAATAAAAACACCAGCTCCAAGTCCAAGTTCTACTGTAGAACAAAAAATTGGATTAACAGATGTTTCAATTACCTATTCAAGACCGCACAAAAGAAATAGAGAAATTTTTGGAAGCTTGGTTCCATTCGATAAAATGTGGAGGACTGGAGCAAATAAAAATACAATAATTACAACTAGTGACATTTTAATTTTTGGAAATGATACTTTAAAAGCTGGATCTTATTCAATATTCACTATTCCTAAAAAAGATGAATGGGTTATTATATTTTATGGTGATACGGAAAACTGGGGAACACCAGAAAAAATGGACGACAGTCAAATTATGATTAAGACCTCTGCTAAAGTTGGATCACTGAACCAAGCTAAACAATCTTTTACAATTAGTTTTGATGACATTCAAATGGATGGTGCAAAACTTTCTATGTCGTGGGACAAAACAGTTGTTACGTTGCCATTTAAAACAGCTACAAAAGAAAGAGTTACGGCATCAATTGAAAAAGTTATGAATGGTCCAATGGCAGAAGACTATTACAAAGCTGCGGATTACTATTTATCTCAAAAATCAAATATTAAAACAGCCCTAGAATATATTAACAAAGCGCTTGATTTAAAAGAAGAAAAACCCTTCTGGTATTTGAGAAGAAAAGCACTTATTCAAGCTGAACTAAAAGACTACAAAGGGGCTATCGAAACGGCTAAACTTTCTATGGCTGCTGCTAAAGTTGCAAACTATGAAAGCTATGTAAAATCTAACCAAGACTCAATAGATGAGTGGAGTAAAAAGTAAGTAGCATTATACAATGCAAGTTAAAATAGGAATAACTTTTAAAAGTTATTCCTATTTTTTTTGACATTATTAAACATAAACCTTTGGGACAATTCGGGTATTTAAACAAAAAATGCTATTTTCACTACTAGATGTGGAGTCCACCGAACACTGAAAAATGGGTAACCGAAAAATTATACTAAGGAAAATAAAAAAATACAACATGAAAAAACTTTACACTATTTTGGCATTAATGCTCTCTTTCTCTCAAGCGCATGCTGCTTTGCACATCATAACCGTATCAGACAATCAGTTCACACCAGCTACTCTTAATGCAGAATGTGGAGATACTGTAAAATGGGTGTGGGAAAGTGGAATCCACACAACATGGTCAACTTCCATTCCTGCTGGAGCTGATTTGTGGTTCGAACAAATTGACTCTTTCGACACTACCTATAGCTACCAAGTTAGCTTGGCTGGCACCTATGATTATTACTGCTATAACCACCCAATGATGACGGGCAGTATTATAGTAACCTGCCCTACTGAAATTGCTTCTCAAAGTGATAATTTTTCTTCTTTGGTTTATCCTAACCCTTTCGAAAACAACCTCACCATTGAAACTCCTGACGCTACGTTGATTTCAATTTACACAATAACTGGAGAAAAAATAAAGACCATTATTTTAACTGAGGGACAAACAAAAACAGAGATTATTACGCGAGATATGGCGCCAGGAATTTATTTATGCGCAATTCTTAAAGAAGGAGTTCTGATTGGTAAGAGAAAGCTTATGAAGCAGTAACTTATTCTTACCTGGGTCCCTTGTTAGCAG
>Ga0209631_10002594_pt1 | contig 21510 bp, 25 predicted proteins | sample COG_08_FD_184752 | JGI IMG/M metagenome (GOLD analysis project Ga0209631, IMG submission 184752) | Pelagic Microbial community sample from North Sea - COGITO 998_met_08 (SPAdes) (version 2) | ecosystem: Environmental > Aquatic > Marine > Neritic zone/Coastal water | place: Helgoland, sampling... | reverse complement strand
GCTTCAAAGTTAAACTGAGAAATAATGGTTCCTTAGCTCAGTTGGATAGAGCAACAGCCTTCTAAGCTGTGGGTCATAGGTTCGAATCCTATAGGGACCGCCAAAAATAAATGCATTTTCTTCTTGACAAAGTTCTCTGACTATGTTAATATTAGATATAATCAGAGAGAAAGAGGTTGTTATGGAACTGACACTAGGTACGAAGATCATCGGGAACTTTGGTGGTTACGAGCCCCTGTGGGAAGGTGAGGTTGTTGAGATGACTTTCAATGCCAACCTTGCTAACAAAGAAGTCAAGGTTCGGTGGGACAACGACTCTACTACTTGGGTGGTTGGGAATGAGATAGATGCCAATAAAGGAATTGGTTACTTCACAGAGGATGGGTTTTATGGATAAGATTGACGCACTAACAAATACCCTGTTGGGTAAGACAACTGAGAAGGTTGCTGTAATACACGCAGCCTTTGAGGATGATCCCACTACGGTTGCATTCATTGAGATGAATGCGGCTCTTCCCCTACGGAAGAAGTTGGAGATCGCATTTGTCAAGACCAACACGATTTCTGAGGCATGGTGGCGCAATGAGGGTGTCACATATATCGGCACCGCTCCCACATGTCGCAGCACAAGTGTTGGTGATATGGTACTTGTCGGCAAAGATAAGTATGTATGTGATGTGTTCGGTTGGAAGACCCTTGAAGGAGAAATTGTGAAATGATAAAAGCAATATTAATTGTTGCATCATTAAATGGTGGTGGAGATTATGTGGCAAAAATGCCTGACATGCAGACTTGTTTGGATGTCAGGATGCTCATAACGGAGCAGGACTCCACATTAAAAACCTTGTGTATTCCCAGAGAAGACGATATTGTTAATTTAAAGACGCTCTTTAATGAGTTTACCAGCATGGTTAGAGAAATGAAGGAGATAGAAACTGATCATGAAGATATTAACAAATGATGAATATATCAAAGATGATCCAATAAGGCCCTCATTATCGTTTGAGTGGCGTAAAAGTGTGGGCGAGATGTATTATATTGGCGAAGAGGACAATCCAAGTGCTATAGTGTGTGTTGCAATGACGACACATATTCCTGAAGACACAAGAGACATTGCGTTGTCTAAACGAGGATCATTTGCTATACCTTACACTGTATGGAGTTATAAACCCAGAGCAGGTAGACGAATAATTATGGACTTGAGAGATTTGGCTATTCATAGTGGTTGGGAACGTCTTGTAACTATGTCACCAAAGACAGATATGGCGCACAAATTTCATATACAAAATGGTGCATTTTTGATTAAACAGAATGAAACAACTCGGAATTACGAATATGCTCTAGATTAAGGCATTAGATTTCTTAAAAACTATGAAATATGAATTGACAAATTATAATCCGTATGATATACTGTGTATATAATGAAAAAATCGTAGGATAATAAATGCAGACAATTGAGAGAACGACTCTATCAGAGCTGGTAGGCAATGAACAGTATGCGAGAAAAGTGCTTCCCTTTATACGAGGGGAGTACTTTGGTGATCGTACTGAGCGTATTGTATTTGAAGAGATACAGAAGTTTGTAGAGAAGTACAATGCCCTTCCTACTAAGTCAACGCTTGAGATAGAGATTGACACTCGGCGAGACTTGAATGAAACTGACATCAAGCGTGTATTAACTGTGGTTAAAGAACTGGAGAATGACAAAGACGTGAACTTTGATTGGTTAGTAGAAACCACTGAGAAGTTCTGCAAAGATAAGGCGGTGTACAATGCGATTGTTGAAGGTATATCGATCATTGATGGTAAGGATAAAGAACGAGGCCCGGATGCTATACCAAGCATTCTTACAGATGCCTTGGCTGTGGGGTTTGATAATAGTGTGGGGCATGATTATCTGCTGGATGCAGATGCTCGATTTGAATACTACCATACAGTAGAGGAGAAGATTCCTTTTGATCTGGAATTCTTCAATCGTATCACCAAGGGTGGATTACCACCCAAGTCATTGAACATTGCTCTTGCAGGCACTGGTGTTGGTAAGTCCCTGTTCATGTGTCATATGGCAGCAAACTGTATGAATCAAGGTAAGAACGTCCTTTACATCACTCTAGAGATGGCTGAGGAACGCATTGCTGAACGCATTGATGCAAACCTTATGAATGTAACTATGGAAGATTTGCACAATCTACCCAAGACGATGTATGACAGCAAGATCGAAAAGATCATTCGAGAGACAAACGGACAGTTGGTCATCAAGGAATATCCTACTGCATCCGCACATGCCGCACATTTCCGAGGGTTGCTCAAGGAACTGGCAATCAAGAAGAGTTTCAAGCCGGATATAATCTTCATCGATTATCTGAATATCTGTGCATCATCACGATTCAAGGGAGCAGCCAATGTCAATTCGTATATGTATATTAAGTCGATTGCAGAAGAACTTAGAGGACTCGCAGTTGAAACTAACGTCCCAATTATGTCTGCAACACAAACGACTCGCTCGGGGTTCAGCAATTCCGATGTGGGCCTCGAAGATACCAGTGAGAGTTTCGGTTTGCCAGCTACGGCTGATCTCATGTTTGCACTCATTACTAACGAGGAACTTGATGCGGTAAATCAAATCGCAGTCAAACAGTTGAAGAATCGATATAACGATGTTAATGTTAATAAACGATTTGTCATTGGTATTGACCGTGCAAGAATGCGATTGATGAACTTAGATGAAAATGAACAGAAAGGTCTATCCGATTCGCACCAAACAGAAGAGGTAGATGATTTTGAAGAGCCCACATTTGACAAGACAGGGTTCGGAGAAGGATGGCAAGTATGAAAAGAATACATGAAGACCAATATGCATTCATTGTAAAGGAAGGCTATGATCATCCGGCGGTGGTAATGCTAGAGGGTGAATATAAGAATGTAGCATGGGGATATACGTCTGTGAATATTCCAACAGTGAATGATTCAAAAGACAATGCAAAACTGCAATGGGAATTTGAAATCATTGACAGTGCAGGAAGAGAATGGAATGAGTTTAAAAACCAAACATTCGTAGACCTCATGGGTGATATTCTGTCTGACCAGATTGATGAACAACTAGAGGCAGGCACTCTGAAGTTTGGTACTGGAGATGATTAATGGTTAACGAATATAACAGTCTCAAGGAGATAGAGCGTGATCTTAAAGCCTGGTTTCAATATAAAGATTATCTCGTACAAAATCAAAGACAATTCAGTACTAAGTATTGGGAATGGGCCATAGCGGAGAGTGACAGAAAGATTCAGTATCTTCATGCAGCTCGTGATCAACGAATAAATGCAGGTCAACTATAAATAATAACGTCAAAGGAGTAAACATAATGCCCAAAGCAAAATACTCTCCATGTATTAAAGTGTGTAAGCATGACGATGAAGGATACTGTCTTGGATGCTTACGCACAGTAGATGAAGTTCGTGGTTGGCGTAATAGAACAGAAGAAGAGCAACTCGCCGGCATAGAGATGCTAAAAGAAAGAAAAGAAACACGATGGATTGCTTTCGACAATGGATGCTAAAAGGATGTAGTAATGGGTAAGAGAAGTTCTTTTGAGAGAGTAGAGAGAGACTTCTATCCTACTCCTTGGCGTGCCGTAGAACCTCTTGTTTCACATTTACCAAAGAAGTTTGCTTTTGCAGAACCTTGTGGTGGTGATGGTGCATTAGTAAATCACATTGAAACTTTAATTGATGGTGCTTGGTGTTCTTGGGTTTCAGATATTGAACCACAGAAAAAAGGTATTCATACTAAACACTTTAGAGATTTGAGTGAACATGAGTTTTTAGAAGCTGATTATATTATTACAAATCCACCTTGGGATAGAAAACTTCTACATCCTATGATTGAATACTTTACTGCATTTAGACCAACATGGTTACTATTTGATGCTGACTGGATGCACACTAAACAATCCGCTTCCTTTATGCATAGATTACACAAGATTGTAAGTATAGGAAGAGTTAAGTGGATTGAGAATAGTAAGTCAACAGGCAAAGACAATTGTTGCTGGTATCTGTTTGACGCAAAGTATGATGGAGAGACAAAGTTTTATGGAAGAGGAAGTAATGCCGGTATATTCATTTAAACATATTGAGACTGGTGATATTATGATACTTCTTTGTACATGGGAAGAAGCGTATGAAGTTATAAAAGAGGGTAGCTATAGGTATGCGTAGACGTAGCAAGAATATACCGAAGAAGAACAGAAAAAAACTCAATAGAATAGACAAAAAGGAAGATGCTCTGCTAGGGGCGAGTAATGTAGTCACAACAAAACATTTTAGGCATAAGCAAAAGATAGGTGCTGCTAGTAAGGTCAGGGTCTATACTAAAGAGGAAATTGATGCTTATGAAGAGATGCGGAAACCCTCTCCCAAATAGACCCATAAATACCCATATTTTCCCATATATTAAAAAGGTTAAAATAAACGTATTATCGTGATGTGCAGAGGGGGTTAAAGTCTCCAGTCTATCAGTTTAAATGCCGAGCACTACTGGAACATATAACGCAGGTATCGGTTACCAATCAGGAAGAAACCCTCTGTGTGACGCTCTGTACTCCCTGATGCCCCCTTACAATGCACATTATAGTCATTACTAAGTGCCACATAACACTTACATTGATACAGCTCTCATATATCTCCCCCCATTGGATATCAGGCAGGGTAATGCATTACAACTGGTACGCATAACACCTCTATAGGTAATCAAATTAATTTAAAATAGTTACAGAAAAGACTTGACAATGCCTTGACATCGTGGTATATTAAGCTTGTAGGATGGTTGATAAGACATGAAGAGGTTAAAAAGGAATGACTAAAATGAACAAAGATGATCTACCAGCACTGATCGTTAACATTCTAGAGACTAATGGCGGAGTGATGGGTAGGAAGACAATCGGTAGGATTATTTTCAACACTGTTCTTCGTCTCTGTGGTGCAAACGATGATTTCCTTATGACCATGTATTATGATTTAGGGTGGGCTCAAAAGAAGCTTGCTGACCTTGATATTGTTAAAACACGGAGGGTTGGTGCAGATTGGGAATGGTATTTGGCATAATATATCTATATGTGGTATGTGTCATACAGAATCCCCCGGTGTATGAGAACACCACCCACTATATGTTGATAAAGGACTAACAAATGACGAATGAAGAAGAGTTGATTGAACTGAATAAGATGATATCTAAGTATCGTGCTGCGGGTGATATCGATGCATTCATTGTAGCACAAGCAACGAAGGAATCTATCATTGCTAAGATGGGTGAAGAGGCTGAAGAGGAATATATAAAAATATATGGAAAATAATGCATTTTCTTGTTGACAATATCCTCTGAGTGTGTTACATTAATAATAGAAAGAAAGGATAACAAAATGTATACCACTCACCGATTCGCAGAACTCGCAAATGAAATAATGATTGGCAATGAAGATCGATTCGATCAGATTGCTGCTATCAAGAAAGTCATTAGCGCTTCTGATCAGAAGCTTCTTGCAACGGACAGAGAGACGATTGAAGACATTCTGAATATCCTTTACACTGATATGGGATATAAGGGATAAAAGTTAAAGAAAGTTCTTGACAATCCCTTGACAATGGGGTATACTCTGTATGTAGGATGGTTGATAAGACATAAAGGACTAACACATGACACTTGAAGAAATGCTGATGGCTGTGAATAAGAACCTTGATGAGTTCCGTGTAGCAGGTGATATCAAGGCTTTCAATGCAACGAAGGTGATGAAGACAGAAATCCTAAAAGAGATGGGTGCAGAGGTCGCCAAAGAATATGTCGAATTATTTGGAAAATAGCTCATTTTTCTCTTGACAATATCCTTAGAGTGTGTTACATTAATAATAGAGAGAGACTTCTGGAGTGGGAACCACCCACTAGGGCATGTGCCACTGCTAGTCTCCCCTGAGAAGGATGATGATATGACTACTCTTGCTGCTAAAGGTTATACCACTGATGGCGTTCCTGTCTTTCTGTGGTCGTATGGTAACTACAAGTATGAGGTAGAGGTGAAGAAGGTGAACTTCTCTGACTGCCATGTGTTTGATGCATCCTTTAATGAGGCTGTGGATAAATTCAAAGAACGGGCAATTAATGGGTTGACAATGTATTAAATATATGGTACATTAATAATAGAGAGAGACTTCTGGAACAGGATTCGCCTGTTAGGGATTTTCCACTGCTAGTCTCTCTTCGAACATAACACGGCAGCATTGCTGTCATGTACCGAGAGCTCACGCAACGGTATAGCAAGTACCCCTAGTAGTGGCCACTGCGTTATAAAGGGGGTGTTACTCATTGAGTAGCTAGCGTCGAAGAATTTTGGTTGAAGAGGTTGAAATGACTACTATGAATTACTTCGTTCATGCATTCCTTAATGCAGCATTTATTGGGTTTTGTCTAGGATTTCTAGGCTTTGACCCAGTAATGTTTTTCTAAGAAATGTCTTGACATTACATTGAAGGTGTGGTAGTCTTCCCTCTCATATGACTAAGGGGGGGTCAAAACTGGCAAGGCTAGCCTAATCTATAAATGTAATAAGTATCCAGAGCAATATTCCCCAACCCCAAGGAGTTTTTCATGTCAAACTTTATCAGTGCTTCCGATATTCTAACCATCACAGTATTAAAAATAGAATTGCAGAGAATAACTGATATGAACTTGAAGATTAACTCAGACATCATAGACTACATGCAATCTCGCATCATGGCCATAGAAACAGCCCCCCCTCGAAACTGAGCGCCTTTTGCTGACTTAACTGGACATATTATGGAAGCACTACTACTATTACTATGCATTGGTTTCTGTGTTTGCTTCTTTGTGAGGCATCCACTTATTTCTATTAAATATGTCTTTTATACCTTGACATTTCTTGCAATAGGGTATATAGTAGTTATTACACTATTCTTTTACTTACTATCAGGAGCGAATACATGAGTGATTTTTTAAGAGACGTTATCAAGCAAGTTGGTAATGAGTATGCATCTATTGTGGATGATGGAGTTGAAGCAGGAGATGTTGACAGTTTCATTGATACTGGCTCATATATCTTTAATTCTCTTCTGAGTGGTTCCATATACGGGGGATTACCTGCAAATAAGATTACTGCGATTGCAGGAGAGAGTGCAACTGGTAAGACGTATTTTCTTATGGGTATCGTAAAGAACTTTCTTGACAGTAATCCAAATGCAGGTGTCATATACTTTGAGAGTGAAAGTGCGATTACTCGGAACATGGTTGTTGATCGGGGAATTGATCCAAAGCGAATGGTGATTTTTCCTGTTACTACCGTGCAAGAGTTTCGCACACAGGCTCTCAAAGTCCTTGACGGATATATGGCACAACCTGAGAGTGATCGTAAGCCAATGTTTCTTTGTCTGGACTCGTTGGGTATGCTGAGTACCACAAAGGAAGTCGAAGATACCACGGATGGTAAAGAAACTCGTGATATGACAAGAGCGCAAGTGCTCAAGGCGGCGTTTCGAGTGCTGACGTTGAAGTTAGGGCGAGCGAAAGTCCCGATGGTTGTAACCAATCATACTTATGAGAGTATGGGTCTGTTTTCTACCAAGGAGATGGGTGGTGGTTCTGGATTGAAGTATGCTGCGTCTAGTATCATCTATCTTAGCAAGAAGAAAGAGAAAGATGGTACAGAGGTTATCGGTAACATCATTCATTGTAAGAATCACAAGTCTCGTTTGACCAAAGAGAACAAGATGGTTGATGTGCGATTGACATATGACAGAGGATTGGATCGATACTACGGTCTTTTGGAACTGGCAGAGAAGTATGGAGTGTTCAAGAAGGTATCTACACGATATGAACTGCCTGACGGGTCAAAGCAGTTTGGTAAGGCCATTCTAAGTGACCCTGAGACTTTCTTTACCGAGGATATCATGCACAAGTTGAACCTTGCGGCAGAAGTTGAATTTAAATATGGAGTGAATGAAAATGTTGAGACAGTACTACCAGAATCAGAGGAGATCGAAAATGGCGAAACCGTTTAAGACAGTGACGACTGAGTACTTTGAAGATTTTGTGGTTGACCCTGTTAATTATGTGAGTGAACATCCAGCGCAGTCAACTTCATTAGAGAATACTCCTCAAAAAACAAGACGTATTCGTGTTGTTACTACCACGACAGAATATTGCGGGTCTTATGATGACCCAGCGGTAATCAAAGTTTACTCATATCTATAAAAGGAAGCTAAAAAATGAATATCGGTGATGAAGTTGAATACAGTGGTGATGATGGAAATATCCTTCGTGGAAAAATCACTGCAATTGGTTCGGACAAGGACTCTTATGATGATATCAAGTTGGAAGATGGTACGTTTTTGTACAAGTCTAAGAAGCTAAAGAAGTATGTTCCCTTCAAGAAGAAGTCTATGAGTTCAATTTATATTGAAATTGCTCGTCGTGGTACGAGAGGTAGACTCAATTTTGATTATATTGTTCCTGATGAACTTATTGGAAATATGTAAACACTAAATACCCGACCATGTTAAAGTATAGAGTAATAAAGAAAGAAATACTTACTGAAGGTCTGGAACAAGAAGAAGCTTTGACCTGTGTTGAAATGTTAAGGCAAAACAATCCAGATATCCTCTATAACATTGAGGAATATAACTGGTCACATGTTGAAAAACGCTTGGGGCGTGATCCAGACCTTCATTAAACTCTTATAAATAGTCTCATGCAAGATTTTATGGGAAAAGACGGGTTTAGTTGGTTCGTTGGTGTAGTTGAAGACAGAAACGATCCTGCTAAGCTTGGTAGAGTTCGTGTTCGTGTGCTTGGACGACACAGTGAATACTTAACTGACGTTCAGACTACGGATTTGCCATGGGCGCATGTTATGCATCCTGTGACTGATCCATCGATGCAAGGCCTAGGGCACACACCTTCGTTTTTGACGCAAGGTTCATGGGTTGTTGGTTTCTTTAGAGACACTGAAGCACAACAACCCGTTATCATGGGTTCATTGCCTGGCATCCCAGAAAATCGATCAGACAATACTCAAGGATTTAATGATCCTCGTGGTGATAACTCATTACAAGAAAACTATGAACCAAATCCAACATATGGACCATACCCTAGTGAGTATATGGATACCAGTGGTCACGGATTAAACGAACCAGATACAAATCGTTTAGCTAGAGGCATCGCATCAGAGTCTCATCAATCTCTTATTGAACGCAGATTGTCCAAGCTAACTGATATTCCTATCGCAACCAAACCTGACCTCACAACCACCTCTTTTCAATCAACGCAGGATGTACGAGGAACTTGGTCTGAGCCCGATCCCAAAGGTATTGTTGAGAATGCAAACCCATACATTTCTGCTGCGTATCCATACAATCATGTATTCGAATCTGAGTCTGGTCATATCACAGAAATGGACGACAGTCCAGGCGCCGAACGAATGTTTCGTCAACATAAAGCAGGAACATTTGAAGAGATACATCCTGATGGTAGTGTTGTCACCAAAATTGTTGGAAATAACTATGAGATTGTTATTGGTAGTGAAGCCATTGTCATCAAGGGGCCTCGATACATCACTGTTGAGGGTTCAGTAAGAGAACTCATCAAAGGTGATTACATACAAGAGATAGAAGGAGACTTTTATCAGAAGATACATAAAAATCATCGTGTTAAGGTAGGTGCTAGTGGCACAGGCAATCTTGAGGAAGAGATTCTTGGCAATCATGGATATAATATTAACGAGGATGTCAAGGGTCGTATCGGTGGTGATGTAATTATCAATTCAGAGAAGTCTAAGTTTGACATTATTAATGGACAATATATGCTATCAGTTGATGGTAAGACAAATCCGACTTCAAACAGTTCAGGTAGTGGTATTATGATATCATCTGGTTCTGATTATGTATTGGATGTTGCTACTAATATTTCACAATCAACTATATCAGGTATTGTGTCTGTCATGTCTGGCTCCACTTTGAATATGAAGTCAAACCTTGCAATGACAATTAATTCAGAACATAGCATATCTGCAAGCGCACCGATAAACCCGACTGCTGATCGACCGGGCACAATAGCAATTAACGGTACAAGGATTGACTTGAACTAAAATGAACGGAACATTTATTATAAAAGAGGGGAACGAACTTATAACATACACAAAGTATGAAGACATACCAATGGTATTTGATAATGTTATAAAGTTTGAACCAGAATGGCCAGAAGGCCCACATACAGATGATGAACATGAATACATGGAAACTTTTAATGATAAGTTGAAAGAGTTGATGAAAAGGGAGAGAACATATGCCAGCAGTAACTAGAATTGGCGATGCAGACGTAGCACATTGTTCTGGTATGACTAGAGCAGCTGGTTCTGGTAATGTCTTTGTAAATGGTATTGGTGTAAGCAGACAAGGTGATAATAACACAGGACACTTGTTACCACCAAATGTTCCACCTTGTGCATCACATTCAGCTCCAATTGCAACGGGTTCATCGACTGTCTTTGTCAACGATAAAGGTGCTGGTAGAATTGGTGATGGTATTAGTGGTTGCACTTCTGTTGCTGAGGGAAGTTCCAATGTATTTGCCGGAGGTTAGATATGGTTGATTTTTCAAATTTAAATTTATGTGGTGCTAGCACAGAACTGAATAATGTTCTATTAAAGTTAGAAGACGCAAGGGCTAATATTATAGCAAATCTTAATGAAGATGCTGCTGCTGCAACGGCTGCGTTTGCAGAAAAAAAGAATGAACTTGTAGGATTGGTAAATGAACTGCAAACTATTGAAATACCAACTCTGCCCGTATTAAATTTACAAGCAGAGGTAAAAAACTTAACTTCCCTTGTACCGGATTCTCCTGTGTTCCTTTCTACCCTTGCAAAAATTAAATCTGAATTTGGAGATGATTTAACTGCTATAGGACTAGAGTTGGATGATCTTGTTGAATCAGCAGTTGCATCATTACCTTCTGGTGCGGCAACAATAGATTCAACAGAGTTGGATAATGTTGTTCAATCAGCAATTGAATCATTATCTTCTGGTGTAAGTTTTAACGCATCAAATTTGCAATCACAAATAACAAACTTAACTTCTTATGAACAGGGTTCTTCCCAATATACTTCTGCCCTTGCAAAAATTAAATCTGAATTTGAAGCTGATTTAACAGCATCAGGTTTAAAGTTGGATAATCTTGTTGAATCTGCACTTGGCATATTATCGTCTGCTGCGATTGAAATAGAAGAGGCCATAGATATTTGTGCCAATATTCCAAATCTTGAAAAAGAAACTGGTAGTTCTAAAGCAGCAGTAGAAAAGGCTACGGCAGTACTGCAAGCTTCAACATCATCGACAATTGAAACTGTATCCGAGATAGTAGAAAATGTAAATGTTGATGCAAACTTTGTGGTGAATTATAACAATAAAATAGATTATTCAGTTTCTACAACTCCATTAGAAAAGAATATTGGTGCCTTCAGGATTGCACAGGGAAATAGCAGATTAAGCACATCTTCTTCAGCAGGGGCAGAACAAAAAGCTATTTTGCCGGGGACGGGAACTAATGTTACACCTACAATTTCCACTGGATTTCTACACAAGCGCATTACTATGTGGGAAAGATTTAAACTTTCAGATATACAAATAAGCACATCAAGTTTGAAGTTCACTTTAAAACACCCTAGTATTAAGATCAACTATATTAAGGTATGTCCATCTGAACAAGAGGTAGCTACTTTTTTTCGTGACACTGAATTATTAGGGAATAGGACGAGGTATCCAAAAGATATTTTGCGATCTCAATGGTATAGAGAAAGGGCACCATACTATGATAATCCTGATGGCCCGCATATGGTTCGTAGCATACCGGACCTCGGAAACATAACAATAACTGGTAATGAACTTGAGATTAAAATCCCTCCAACTTTTACTATTAGAGAACATCCGGGTAATATTGCAAGTATTCCTGCTTTGGAAGCAGTGGAGCAAGCTGACGGAAATTTTTTGCTTGTTGAAATGCCGGGTAAGTTTAGAAAAAAGTTTCGGCGCATCGGTGATGATAGCAAACTTAATAAAAGGTATGGTGGATTTGCCGCAGAAATATCATATGAATATCTTGATAATTATGATGCCGATCCCAAATCAAATCCGATTAATCCTACTGTTACAGAAATAGAACCTGCTGCTCCTGTAACAAGAAAGAAAAATAATCTTGGTCCTATTGAAAACACCATTGAAGAAGAAGGTGGATATCAAGCTGATCCAACTGACTTAGGTAATTACACAAAGGAAAACAGACAAGGAAAACTTCTTGGGACTAATATGGGTATTACTCCTAGAGAATGGGCAAAATATAAACGTGTTGGTGTAGATACTCTAACAGCTGATGATATAAAGAATATCACCCATGATGAAGCTGTTGGTTTCTATCAAGACAGATTTAAAAGGTTTGGTGTAGATAAATATCCTGTAGAAGTTCAATATCAAATCTTCGATATGACAACTTTGCATGGAGGATGGAGAAAAATTGTACGGGATGCTAGGGCCAAACCCGGCGGAGTTACAAATAATAATTTGGTTGAGGCAAGACTTGAATACTTCGATGCACTAATTAATAGAAAACCAAAATTGGCAAGGTTTAAAAATGGTTGGTATGCTAGGGCAAAAAGGTTCAGAGATGACGGAACTTCCAGTACTTCGAGCGTAGCAGTTGCTTCGTCGAGCGGAGCAGCTACTTCGACGTACCAGTCAACGCCGGCATTGGCGGCACCCGTACAAGCAGAACGATTACCACCTAAAGGTATCGGTACAGTAGCATTTACAAAAATAACCATACGCAAACTACCGCTTCAACCTGAACTTATGAATATTATACAAACAGCTGCAGCAAAAACTGGTTTGCATGTTATTATACACTCAGCCGGACAACCTGCAAGTGGCGTTAACGGTAGAGATAGGTTAGGTTCCAAAAGACATAATGATGGATTTGCTGCTGATATATGGTTATACACACCCGAAGTATACACCTCGAACTTGGGCAAAAATCGTTTATCAGTGGTGAGCGATATAAAATTGGTATCTGATTTTTCAAGAGCATTAAAAGCTGCGGGTATAATATCAATTGGTGCAGGGCCAGGTTATATGAATAATTTTGGTATACATATCGATATTGCACCAGGCAATTCAGTCAGTAAGAATGCAAAAACATTTTGGGGTGCCGGTGGGTCAGTGAATACTGCCCCAACGTGGTTGAAAAATATCATGGTGTAAAGATTAAAACAACAGAGAATACACATCATAAATACAAATACATAATAGATATATGACGGAATAAAAATACATCAGAGAGTGTATAAATATAATAAAAGGGAATACTTATGTCAAAGACCGCATATACTGATGGTACATTTCAAGGTGAAGAAAGAGCGGCTCAGCTATATTCCGATATTGATTTATTCTTTGGTCCTAAAATTGGGTCAAAGGATGTTTCTAAAATTACTGACTTTCTTGCAGTCAAAAGGTCTGTAAGAAATCTTGTATTAACAAATTTTTATGAAAAACCTTTTCATCCAGAAATTGGTTCTGGGGTCAGAGATATTTTATTTGAGCCTATGACTCCGATTACGGCATATGTTTTAACTATGAAGATTGAAGAGGTTATTGAAAATTTTGAACCTAGAGCTCGTCTTGTTGGCGTTAGAGCAACACCCAATCTTGACAACAACGCATATGAAGTAACCATTGAATTTTATGTTGTTAATGCTCCCACAGAACTTGTGAACATGGAAGTTCTATTAGAGAGATTACGATAATGGCAGCAACAAGAAAAAGACTTAATGTAACAGAACTTGACTTTGATGAAATTAAAGACAATTTAAAAATCTTTATGCGAAATCAAACAGAGTTCAAAGACTATGACTTTGAGGGTTCTGGTCTTAGTGCGCTTCTGGATGTTCTTGCATACAATACTCACTATCTCAGTTTCAATGCGAACATGCTTGCAAACGAAATGTTTCTTGATTCTTCTCAACTAAGATCAAGTGTGGTTTCCCATGCAAAAACTTTAGGATACACCACTCGTTCTGCCACAGCTGCAAAGGCAACTATTGATATATTTTTGAATACATCTAACTCCAGTGCAACTATGCCTGCGGGAACAGTTTTCACAACTAGTGTAGGCGATACATCTTATCAGTTCGTAACTGTGCAAAATATTACTGCATTTTCTCAGGGTTCTACAATCATATTTAGCGGGGTAGAAATATCAGAGGGCAGTTATGTTGCAACTAGATATACTGTTGATAATCAAAATGTTGAACAGAGATTTCTTATTAACGATAATAGAGTAGATACAACAACTCTTACAGTTAACGTACAAAATTCTGCATCAGATACTACAACATTTTCATATACTTTAGCAACAGACATTGCCGAACTAACTTCTACATCTAATGTTTATTTTCTTCAAGAAGTAGAAGATGGCAAATATGAAATATATTTTGGTGATGGTATTCTAGGCAAAGCAGTAGAGGATGGTAATGTCGTTATATTGAATTATGTTGTTACCAATAAGGGTGCTGCAAATGGTGCATCTGTCTTTGTTAGTGCAGCTGCAATTGATACTGTTAACAATGTCAATGTTAGAACAGTGGCCCCCTCTGCTGGTGGTTCAGAACCAGAAACTATTGAGTCTATAAAATATAACGCACCATTAGACTATGCATCACAGGGGCGATGTGTTACAGCAGAAGATTATAAAACTTATGTTAGGCAACTCTTTGCAAATACTCAATCGGTTTCTATTTGGGGTGGAGAGGATGGTTCATTTAATAATGTTACTGGTGTATCAGACATTCCAGAGTATGGTAAGGTATTTATTAGTATCAAATCAAAAACTGGATTGAATTTAAATGAGATTCAGAAAGCACAGTTGGTTACAGATTTATCTCCCTATACTGTTGCGTCTCTCACTCCTGTAATCGTAGACCCATCAATTCTGAGCATTATACTTAACGTCACTTTTAAATTTGACAGTAATGCAACAACAAATAATAGAGAGTCTTTGGAAACACTAGTGTCCGATACTATCACGGATTACAACAATAATTATTTGAAAGTGTTCAATTCTATTTTTAGACATTCACAATTTACTACTTTAATTGACGCTAGTGAAACTTCTATATTGAATAATACTACTACAGTGGCTCTTTCTTCACTCTATACACCAGATACAGCAGGTGCATTTTCTTTCAACGTACAATTTGGAAATCAATTATACAATCCTCACTCTGGGCATAATTCAACAGCTGGTGGTATTATTGCTTCAACGGGATTCTTTATACAAGACAATACAAATGAAATGTTCTTTGATGATGATGGTGCGGGAAACCTTCGTATTTATTATTTGAGTGCCGCAGCACGAACATATTTTGATACTAATGCTGGAACTGTAAATTATGCAACTGGTTTAGTTTCTGCTAATCCAGTTTATATAACTTCTGTATCTAATGTTGATAATGTATTATCAAGGTCAATAAGATTGACTGCAACACCAGCTTCTAATGATATCGTGGCTAAAAGAAATCAAATTATTGAAATTGATCTTGTGAATACCTTGGTTGAAGGGCAAGGAGATACAATTGTAGTTAATAGTAGTGGTGGTGGTTCGACTAATTATGTTGCAACTAGCACTTATGTATCGCCTTCGAGTTATTAACCATGGCACCTTTTGATTTATCTTGGACCCCAGAATTAAAAAATAAACTTAGTACTCAAATTGATGGGCAGCTGCCTGACTTTATTGCAGAAGATCATCCACAATTTTCTCAATTTTTAAAATCGTATTATCACTTTCTTGAATCTGGTGAACTTCAGTTAACAGTCAATATTAATAATATCCTTTTGGAAATTGAAACTCCTACTAATCTTCTTCTTGAAGATGGAACTTTGATTGTCACAGAAGTTGGTTCAATTCAAGAGCGCAGTAGTACAGGTAAATTTGTGAATGGTGAGATTATTACGGGTGGCACATCCAAGGCAACTGCAACAGTTTTGGTTGAAGACCTTGGTAATGCAACACCAAGATTATTCATATCATCTCAACAGTTGTTTGAGACGGGCGAAACTGTAACAGGCGGAACCTCTGGTGCAACTGGTGTAGTTACAAAATATCGTGCAAATCCTGTTCAAAATATTCAACAACTATTAGCATATGCTGATATTGATAACACTATCTATGATTTTATTGAAGAATTCCGCAAATCCTTTATGGCAGGAATTCCTACTAATCTTGCAAACGGAATTAATAAGAGAAATCTTGAAAAACATATTACTGAATTGTATAGAAGAAAGGGAACAAAGGAAGCTGCTAAGCTCTTTATGAAAATTCTTCTAGATGAAGAAGCAGAAGTATTCTATCCCAACCAATTTATGATGAAACCATCTGCCGCAGATTGGGATAAGCCTACTGTTATTCGTTGTTCTGGTATTGGTAATGTTGTTGTAGATGAACTCATTGGGCAATCAATTACAGGTGTCACTTCTGGAACAACTGCTCTTGTTGAGAATGCATCAACCTTTTCTATATCTGGTGGTACTTCTTATGTTGAAATTCAAATTTCAAGTGTAATTGGTGCCTTTGTAGTTGGGGAAAATGTTTATGGAATATCTTCTAAAGAAGATGTAAGATACACTTTTACTGTTAATCAATTACTTTCATCTGTATCAAATACAAATGACGGAATACTATACAACACTGATGATGTTCTTGATCTTGATACTTCTATTCTAATTGGTAGTGGTAATATTTCAGCTACTGTTGGTAAAGTGGAAAGAGGATCAGTTTCAGGTGTTATAATTGATGATGCGGGTGCTAATTATGAAGTAGGTGATCTTGTAGTTTTTTCAGATCACGCTTCCGAAGCAGCAGGATTAATTAATAGTGCTCAAGGTGTGGTTACTTCTATTCATGGTGGTATTGTTAATGAGACTGATGGTGATGCTATCGTACAAGAAGATGGTACAGATACTTTCATCGATTTATTTAATTTTGAACTTGAAGCAGGCACAGTTGTAAATGAAGAACCCTATGCAGTATTTGGAACCAGTAAAACATACGGTGCGGCGGTAGGTTATTATTATCCAATATATCTATCAAATTATGCTGCACAACAAGCAACTATTTTAAAATCATCTGCTTCTGTCAATGGTGCAACATTTAATTCAACAACAGTAAAACTGGATGGAAATGCTGGAGATGATATTGCACTGGGAATGGTTGTAAAATCAAACAGTATCAATAAGGATACCGTAGTTACAGTTACTTCTATTACAGATCAGTCAACAATCATTCTATCTGCTGCACATACATTTTTGGATAATGAAGTTTTGGTTTTTGAATCTATTGCAACAGCAATAACACGGTATACTTTTGATGAATATCCTGGCAATTTTTTCTATTCACCAACTGCAACAACAGTTTCAGCTGCAGCAACTTATAATACAACTACCTACGAACTTTACGGTGGTAACTTTAACCATCGTTCTGATCATCTTTATGGTGAATCTGGAAATGCCGCAATTAATTCTGGTGGCCGCAACATAGAACTAGTTCTTGGTGATAGATTTGAATCTGAGTGGGCAGTAAATATAACAGTTACAGATACAAATCGTCGTGCAGACGAAGGATTTACACTAGAATCTGGTTCTGGAGATATTTCAAAAATAACTATAACTGATCCAGGCAATGGTTACCTATTGTTACCTACTGTTACAGTTAGAAGTCAATATGGTACAAACGCAAAGGTCTTTGCAATAACCACAGATATCGGACGTATTTCTTCTGTCAATGTTATTGATCCGGGTTTTAGCTATACTGAATCACCTGCACTAAATCCTCGTGCAAACTTTGTTATTAAAGATATAACTGGCACTTTTAGTGTTGGAGCTGCATTAACATCACACACAGGAACAGTTCGAGGATACGACTCTACAACTCAAGTTCTGGAAGTTTCAATTGAAGATACAATTTCTATTGAGGATGAATCTCAAGGAAACACTTATAATGAGGGTATTCGCCTTGAAGACTCTCTTATAGTTAATGAATATGTTACTGATAATATTATTATAAATGCTGATCTTGTTTATGAAGATAATCTAGTTGATCAAGATGGGGACCGACTTTTAATAGATGCCACCTCATCAAGCACTGAGTTTATACGTTTGGAAGACGATCAGGGCGAACTGGCCATGGAGTTTCCACAGATAGTAGAGTTCGCACAGATTCTTCTTGAAGATGGTGAGGGTTCACTTAGATCAGAACCAGACGTTCTTGATGGTACTAGATATTTCCTCTGCCAAGAAAGTGGATTTAAAACTGGTAGTGAAGCTTTTTTATATGAACTAAGGCAAGTAAAATTTATAACGGAAAATAGTCCTGACATCATTACGACAGATGGCGGCGGCAACTTTATTATACTTAATGCTGATATATCCTACGAAGATGATTTACTTCTTAATGGTACGGATAGTAGTAGCACAAACGCTGGTGAAAAACTTTTATTGAATGCTACTGATTCATCTGGAACAAATGATCCTAGTAACCTAATTGTTTTAGAAGCTGGTGTGACTAATAGTGCTAATGAAAAACTTTTATATGAAACCAATATTCCCTTTACCAACTTGGTATTAAATGGAACGAACGCAGCACTCCTTCATGCATCTGAAAAAATATTGTTTGAAGATGTAGGAATTGATTTCTCTGCTGGAACAACATCTATAACAACGGCCGCAGCATCTGCGACGATTGCCCATGCAGACATTGCAAAGTTAAATTTTAATTTAGGTGCTTCTGCTGATAAAATCGGAAGATTTAGTGGTATTGAAAACCTGATTAGTGAAGAATTAATTAGAATTCAAGACTCTTTTTATTATCAAGATTTTTCATATGTAATTGAAACATCCACTGGTAGTGATGTGTACCTAAATGCATTGAAAAAATCAATTCACCCAGCTGGATTTAATGTATTTTCAAAGGTTAATACTTCTACATATATTTCTGCTAGGGCGTCTGTTGGAATAGCTCAACCAAACATCAATGCAGAATCAGGTCTAAATGATTTCTTTAATAGAGGTCTTGGTACTACATTCTTCTCAATATTCCCCGACGCTATTAACCGTCGCCTTGGTGTTACGACTGGAGAAGAGGTTAATTTATTATTAGAAAATTCTATTCAGCAACGTGTTGATGATAAATTTATTCTTGAGGATGGAAGTGAGGTTGGTGTTGATTACGAACCAGATCATCCAGGCGAAGGTTTTATACAATTAGAACCACCAGAAAATGTTTATCTTGATTTTGAAGCAATTCAAATAATACATGGTGTTGGTGCTGGCGAGTTTGGTGTATTACTAACAGAAGACTCACAGGATCGTATTGTATCTGAAAGTGCTGTAGTTATAACAAATAATCTTGTTATTGATAGCACTTCAGCTGGTCATCTAGCAACATCTGGAACTGATGCTGGTAGTGATCTTCTCACAGAAGATGGTTTGTCATTTGAGTTGGAAGACAGTATTCAGGATGGCACATCATTTATGCTTAGTGAGTCCACATCATTTATTGAACGTCTTCTTAGTGAAGAAGAATCTGATATATTTGTTTTAGAGGGTGTATCTCAGTCTGATAGAGAGGTTCACGTTCGGTCTAGTTTTGTAACTAGACTTGATGCAACTTTAAACAAAAGCCACAACTCTGGTCATGGTTTATTATTTCTTGCAACCACAACTATTAACGGTATTACTGGTGATGGTATTGGATTGGAAGTTGGTAATGATCAAATCGGTGGTCGTTTGTTGCTCAATCACCCGGATTTAGAAGATAGCTTCTTGTTGGAAGATGGTTCTGATGTTAATGTAAATCAGAGTGTAACCAAAAACACCCTGAGTGGTTTGCATTCTTTTAATGACGAAGACTTTACTCGTGACTCTTTGATATTTTTCCCAAATGATAATGAAGGAAATGAAGATGATTTAATTATTCTTGAGGGTTCAGATACTGGAACATTTAAACAAGAAGATGGAACTACTGTTGCAGGAACATTTGGTGATGATATAATTTTAGAAGAATATACTGGGTTTGGTATTGGTGTTAAATTAAGCCTTGAGAAAACTTTTATTGCTCGTGAATCTTCTACAGATGTTGGTGCAAAGCCATTTGGTATAGAGGAAGATGTTTCACTGGAACCCTTTACTTATCCCGCAGATATATTTGTACAATCTATAGGTACATTATCTTTAGAAGCCAGTGATAATGGTAGTATACTCATAGATCATAGTGGCAACACAGAATTGGTACTAGAGAGTTCTGAAGGCGGAAATATATTACTTGAAACATTCTTTGATGATGGGCATATTACATTAGAGGGTGATGATGAATCCACTGGATTTAAATATCAACTTGAGGATGGTACTGCTATCGATACCTACGTTAGACTAATAGACACTAGAATAACTGATGAGTTCCCCTTCGATGGAATAGTAGCTACATTTGATAATGCATTTGATAATTTTGATATAGAAGAAGTATAAATATAGCAAAGGAATACTGAACGATGGCATATCAAGCAATAGGCGTAGGAACAACTCCCGGTGATGGTACAGGTGATACTATCCGTGGCGGCGGCGCTAAAATCAACGAAAACTTTGCTGAACTCTATACTCTTTTGGGTACAGGTACAGCACTAACTTCTGGAATCAGTGCTACTGCTACTGTTGTTACTCTTGCTGGGCCAACAATCACTGGTGTTGCATCCTTTGCAGACGGCAGCGCAGCTGCGCCGGCAATTACAAACACAGGCGACACAAATACAGGTATTTACTTTGGTGCTGCTGATACAGTCAACATCACCACTGGTGGAACTAAAAGGGTTGATATAGATAGTTCTGGTTTAGATGTAACGGGTGCGATTACAGCAAGTGCGGGTGCTACTATCACGGGCACTTTGACTGCTGCTGATACTGCTATTGTGGCAACCAATGGCATAGAACCCGCTTCTGCCAACGGTGCTGCTTTGGGTTCTACATCGAAAGAATGGAGTGACTTATTTCTTGCTACTGGGGCAGTCATTGCTCTTGGTAACGCACAAGATGTTACCCTAACTCATGTTAATGGCACAGGGTTGCTTTTGAATAGCACAAACGTCATTCAGTTTAATGATGCATCACAAAACATTGGGGCACCTAGTGCTACTATTCTAGATATCAATGCTACCGATGAAATTGAATTGAATGCGACACTAGTAGATATTAACGCAAACCTAGATGTAAGCGGTACATATACTGGTGCGGGAACAATGACTACAGGCGGCAATATCGTAATACCTGATGCTGGTAATATTGGTTCTGCTAGTGACTTGGATGCTATAGCAATTGCTTCTGATGGTGTTGTTACCATGAATCAAATACCAGTTTTCAG
>Ga0209631_10002590_pt1 | contig 21529 bp, 16 predicted proteins | sample COG_08_FD_184752 | JGI IMG/M metagenome (GOLD analysis project Ga0209631, IMG submission 184752) | Pelagic Microbial community sample from North Sea - COGITO 998_met_08 (SPAdes) (version 2) | ecosystem: Environmental > Aquatic > Marine > Neritic zone/Coastal water | place: Helgoland, sampling... | reverse complement strand
TAATTGATAACTCCGTGTCATTTGACACGAAGAGAACTAACTGATAATAAATAAAAAAGAGGTATAAATAATGAAACTTAATAAAGCAAGTTTTCAATATATGTTTGCCTTACTTTTTTCTGTTGCAACGCTTTCTGCACAGAACATTACTGGAACCGTAAATGGTGACGAAGGTAATGCTCTTGCTGGAGCTAATGTAGCAGTTGAAGGTACTGATGCTGGTGCTTCATCTAATCAAGATGGATCATTTAGTATTTCAGGCCTAAACGATGGTACATACACCGTTACTGCATCTTATATAGGATATGATGATGCAAGCGCTGTTGTTACTATTAGTGGTGGCAAGGCTAGCAGTGTAAATCTTACACTTGATAAAGGTGATATTAGACTGAATCAAGTTGTAGTTTCTGCATCTTTGAAAAAAGAATTAGTTACTGAAGCACCTGCAAGTGTTACAGTTTTTGGCGGAGATGAACTCGAAGCTAGAGGCGCAACAACAATTGCAGATGTTATCGGAAACCAAGCAGGTGTTGAGTACATGAAAACTGGTCTTGAATCTTCTAATGTTTCTCTTAGAGGATTTAATGGCGTTTTTTCAGGTTCTATACATGCTGTAGTTGACAATAGATGGACAAGAGCTCCTGTTGTTAATGCACAATTACTTCAATTCTTCGCTCCAGATGATTCTGATGTTGAAAGAGTTGAGCTAGTGCGTGGTCCTGCATCTCCAATGTACGGTCCTGACACACAACAAGGGGTAATTTCCCTATTTACAAAATCGCCATTCAACCAAGGCAATAGAATTGCACTAACTGTTGGTGATAGAAATTTCATGAAAATTTATGGTCGTGTTGCTCATCAGTGGGGCGCTAGAGCTGCTACTAGAGTATCATTTAGCCATAGATCTTTTGACGACTGGAACTCAAACATGCCTAGAACTTTAGCTGAAGCTAATGCTGATGGTCATGACTACTTTGAACCAGAAATGATTAGAAGAGGTCTACAAACTACTGCTTACCCATTCATTGACTACTCCACAAGTGGATACAATGACCCTGAAGGTGGTGTTGCAAATACAGCTTCATCTGCTGAGCCATTTTCGCCAGAAGCAACTGTATTTGAAACAAAAACAGAGTTTCGTCCTGACCTTAGATCTAACCTAACAATCAATACTAGATATGCAAATTTATCTGCTATTGAAATGACTGGTGTTGGAAGACAATTTGCTGATGATGTTGATTTATATCAATTTCAAATGGCATACTTCAGACAAGGTTTCTTAGGTGGAGATCTATTTTTAAATTTCTTTACAAATATTAATGATCAAAAAACTACTTACAGTTTAGTAAATGGTAACGTAGTATATGATGAATCATCTAATCGCGCTTTCCAATTACAGCACACTGTTCCAATGAAGAACGGTCAAACTGTAGTTTGGGGACTTGATTTCTTAGATAGAACTCCTGAAACAAAGGGTACTATTAATGGTAAAAACGAAGATGATGATGATTTCACAAATGTTGGTGCATACTATTCTTATGAAAAGAAGTTTAGTGATCAATTTAAATTTGTGGGTACAGGTAGAGTTGACTCAAATAACTACTTAGACAGTATTGGTACAAGTAGCGTATTTGCTCCAAAACTTGCCTTCGTATTTTCTCCAGAAGATGTTAGAGGAAGTTTCCGTTTAACATATGGTGAAAATATTGACTTACCAGGTAACTTCCCTCAAAATCTAGATATTGCTGTATACAGAGATTTTGTATACAAAAATGGACTAGGAATTGATTTCCAAAGCCCTGCTTTTGGAGGTTTACCATTTAATCCTGATATCCAGGTTAAAGCAATGGGTTCAACATCAACAGGATGGACATATGATAGAGATGCTAATGGCTTACCTACATATCGTTCAAACTGGTCTCCAGCTGTAGGAGCGGATGTTAATACTAATTATGCAATGGGTAATAGCACAATGAATGCTGCTGCATTTGGCGTATGGTCACCAATTATGATGGGTGCTATACTTCAATCAGCTGGTGGTGCAGCTTATAATGCTGGATTTGCTGCGCAAGTTGCTGCAGGCTATGCTGCTGCTACTGGTGACACTGCTGGTGCTGCTGCATATGGTGCTGCACAAGCACAAGCTGCTGCTGGAGCTGTAATGGCTTTAGCTGGTTCAGTTTCACCTAGTGCTTATGGAAACATTGTGATTGACGAAACATTTTCTGTAGTTGATCCAAGTGTACAATACCCAGACTTTCCTGCTAACAAAGAAACAACTTGGGCGCAAACTGAGTTTGGTTACAAAGGTCAAATTGCTGATAACATGACATTGTCTGTTGATGTATACGATCTTGTAATTTCAGACTACATTACAGCGCTTCAAAATGTTTCAGGTTTAGTTACTGTTTTAGGTGATGGTCAAAGTTATGTTGGTAATGTTCTTACTTACTTAGCCACAGAGGGCGATGCTAACCTTGTTAATTGGATTAACGGTTGGGACGCTGCTGCTGCAGGTGGTAACGGTAACGGTACTGGTGCGGACGAGTTTGCTGGTCTTTTATTAGGTCAAGTTGCTCAAGCTCCAATTGGTATGATTGCTCCCGAACAATCACCATACGGTGGTAATCTAATTTTTGGTTACAAACAACTTTCAGATGACTTAAATCTTCAAGGGTTGGAAGTAGCTATGAATTACTTTCCATCAGCTGAATGGACTTTCGGAATGAATATGTCATTGCTAAGTGATAGCTCACTTTCAGTAGACTTCGAAGGTGTTGAGCAGGTTGTTAACATGAATACGCCTAAATTTAAAATGGGTGGTTCAATGCAATATGCTAGCGAAGGAACATCATACGGTATGTCTTTAAGATACCAAGATTCATATTTTGCTGACGGTTTCTCAGGAACCTCAGGAGAAATTGATTCTTTCTATACATTAGGCTTTAATGCCAAATGGAATTTAGAAGCAGTTGACGGAATGTCAGTTGGTTTATCAATTGACAACATCACAGATGTTGTTCATAGAGAAACTTTCTTAGGTCCAGAAATGGGTAGATTCACATCTATTAGTTTAGGTTACGATCTGTAAGAAATAGAGTTTCTTAATAAATAAAAAAGCCCTCAATAATGAGGGCTTTTTTATTACATAAATTTTTTTAGCTTCTTAGTCTTTACCAACTTTAAGCCATGGCAAGGAAACTAGATCAACATTACCGCCAGTAATAACTAGCACAACCTTCTGACCTACAAATTTTTCTTTGTTTTTAATGACTGCTGCAAGCGCTAAGGCGCAAGATGGTTCTATAACAATCTTCATTCTCTCCCATATCAAGCGTGTAGTATCAATAATTTCTTGCTCTGAGGCTAAAATAATATCATCTACATTCTCCTGAATAATTGGCAAGGTAAGTTGACCTACAATAGCCATCAATCCGTCTGCAATTGATTCTCTATGCTTCATTTCAATACGTTCATTAGCTTTATACATTTGATAAGTGTCATCCACGCTTTCTGGTTCACACCCAATAATTTTAGCGGAAGAATTCAGCCCTTTTAAAGCAATTGAAATACCACTAATAAGACCGCCTCCTCCAATCGGAACAACAACTGAATCAAACTCAGGTACTTGCTCTACTATTTCTAAAGCAATAGTACCCTGCCCGGCCATAACATCAAAATTATCATATGGATGAATAGATATTCTATTTTCTTCTTCAACTGTCTTAGCAAAAAGTTCATCTCTTTCTGCCATTGTATCGCAAAATATCATATTCCCATTATAAGTTTTTACATTGTGAATCTTGGCTTTAGAAACGCTCTTGGCCATTACAATATCAGCGTGTATGCCTTTTAAATGTGCTGCGCATGCAATTGCACCACCATGGTTACCGGATGATTGACATGCAACCCCTTGGGCTTTTTCTGATTCTGTTAGAGAAAAAACTGCGTTTGTTGCTCCTCTAATTTTGAAAGAACCTGTTTTTTGAAAATTTTCACATTTAAAAAATAACTCCATCCCCAAAAGATCATTAAAGTACTCTGATGTTAAAATTGGGGTCTTGCGAACAATAGATTCTGTACGCTTGCGCGCAGTTTTAATATCTTCAAAGGTTGGTCGTTGAGTTAGCATATCTAATTACTTTACAAAAACTAACTTACCAACTGCATTAAAGTTATCAGACCTTATCTGATAGAAATATACACCGCTACTTACCTTATCACCATCATCGTTTTTAGCATCCCATGCAATAGATTGGTATCCAAAGCGTTCCTCTTTGTTTATTAATGTTCTCACTACCCTTCCTCTTATATCCATAATAATCATGGAAATACGTTCGGTTACAGGCATATCAAATTCAATAGTAGTTCCTCCAGATGTAAAGGGGTTAGGATAACTTTGAGATAATCTATAGGTTGATGGAGCTGTTTGAATCAAATTATACCCTTCAGAAATAACTTGATTTGATTTATCGTATGATGAATAACTAACTCTCATAAACTCATAGGTATCGGTTAAATTTTCGAAGCTAAACGCCAACTCAATTGGAGTAGATCTCTCAGAGGTGTAATCGGCAGCTTCCACTTGAATGATACCATCCTCTTGATCGTTAGCGCTCAGAATAATATTATTATTAAGATTGCTTGATAAATAATCAATAGCATATTTCTCCGTATCGTATTCAAAATAAAATTGAGAAGTAGATGCTTCAATTGGGAATCGAACAATTAATTGTCCGTTTAAAATTCTTAAATATGGAGGGGTTCCTTGTAAGGTATAATTTGGAACAGTTCTTCCATTTTCAGCAATAGACCAATTCCACATAGACTCAAACATGGCCAAGTCATTGGCATCTGAAACTCCATCAAAATTTGGGAAAAAATATGGTGCACTTCCTGTAACTGGAGCAATATCAATTCCAGGATAATTTGAGATGAAATATGCATAATCTTCAAAATCAATTACCCAATCATTGTTTGAATCTCCAAGCAGACTTCCAAAATAATAGAAACTTGAACTTATCGTAGCAGAATTTAATCCTACTAAGTCTTGGCCGTAAACATTTACATAATATTGTTGGTAGTCATTAAGTCCAAGATTATTCAAATTAATATCTGGATCAGAGAATGCTGTAAATGGTAAAACCTCTTGTCCTTGAGGAGAAAGACCTACAGAAACATAGTATAGTCCTAATCCACTTGTTGCATCCGTAAAATCATTCAATGAAAGATTTAAACTAGGAGCTTGTGTAATATATTGTGAGTCTTGAATATTATCGATTGTCAATGTACCAGCGATTGGAACAGCTCTATCAACAATTACAACTACTTCGTTTGATCCAAAATTATAATCTCCAGAAACAACTCCAGTACAACTGTTTTCAGCAATAGATACTTTAACTTCACCATCAACTATCGCTTCAACATCAAAGCTAAAATTCGTGCCATCAGCACCATTAAAATTAGTAACAGTTCCATTTGTAATCACAAGATCATCTTGGGTAAACCCTGTCACTTGCTCTCCAAAACTTACATCAACTCTGAACCCATCATTTGAGGTGGCATATGACACACTTGAAGTTACTTGAGTGTTAACTCCGCTTACTACTTCAGCCCATGTTCTACTTGCCGCCCATGCATACCCTTCTAAGGCTTGTTCTTCAGAAAACATTCTCATTTGATCATCGTAGACATAATCCATATAATTCATAAATTGATCGCCTTTTCCAGTGGAAGAAATACAACTATTTTCTCCATCTCTTCCCCAAAAATTTCCACTACCTGCAGGCCATTCATAAATATTTGCTCCGCGATTATTTACATATTGAGCAGGAACATCATTCCAAAGATAATCTCCACAGTTGCTTGAGTTAAAAGTGTGATTGAACGTAAAATTATGTCCAAGCTCATGTGTAAGAGTTCTTCCTCTATTATATCCGCCTGCTGTTCCTGGACTTTCAACAGAACCTACAGATTCATCAAGTACAACTGATTCAGGAAATCCTAAATATGCTTGTCCCAATAATCCTCCAGTTAATGGAGCAATATAAATGTTTAAAAAACCATTTTGATATCCGCCAGCAGCTCCACTATCTGTTGATGTATTGCTTGCCAAACTACTTGCTTCACTCACGCCACTAACAGAACTTTGACTAATGCTGTATCTTCTAATTGTAACGCCTTCAATTAATTGATCCCCAGAAGTTTCCCCTTGCGCACCAACAAAAACTACATTATGAGTTCCTCTAACAGCTTGATGACTATAATCAACACCTGGATCATAAGGAGCATCGCTAGGATTTGGAGCTGATGGGATTTCATCGCCATCAGGATTTAAGTTTTGAAAATCTAAATTTATTTGATCAAAATTTGCACCAATTTGTGCAGCAGAAACATTATCTCCAGCATTCGCATACAAGACGTGAAAAATAACAGGAATATAAATGGTATTTTGAGAACTTAAATCTGTTCTCCATTGAGGATTTTGTTGGAGCAATCTTTTTCCTTTAAGAATTTCAGCATCTCTTTCGGCAATAAATTCGGGATGTAAAAGCTGTAATTCTTGTTCCAGCTCGTCCGCAGCACATCTTATCCAATCTCTGTGGTCGTCATGAACATGCTGTGAAAATGAAAAACTAAAAAGTGCTATCAATACTAATAATTTTTTATACATAAATATCCTTATTTCAAAATTTTGATTTAATAAATATAATTGGTATTAAGACAAATAAAAATAGATTTCTATGACTTAAAAATATTATCAGATTTTTGATAATACTCTTTCATTGTTTCAAGCCTTACTTCTTCATACCCTCTTATAATATCAGGTAATACTGAAAAATCTTTTAACGATTGGTACTCACCGTTCCCAATTTTATCGATGTTTTCTATAATGGTAGTTTTATAATGATTCAAAGCTTTTTTGTCTGCTTTTCTAACATCAGGAGTAAACCAAGCCATAAAATCAAAAGCTGTTCCTCTTATGAACTTCATATTTTTCAACATTACATAGAAAATCTTAAACCAAGAACCTAGTGCAAGTTTGGACTTTACTCCTGGTAAAAGATTTAAAATTGGAATATTTTGCATTGCTTTTAAAAATGGCGGATGCAACATATAGCTGATTTTTGCAGATTTACCAAACTCTTTACTAATTGCTGAATCAAGTTCTGCTTTTAGAGATAATCTAGCTACTTCATACTCATCTTTTATTGCCATTAATTTAAATAAATATTTAGCCACATTTTGAGTTAAATCAGAGCTTGATCTTAACTCTTTTTCTTTGCCATAAATTGTATTAACAAAGTTAATATATTCTTTTGCATAAGCGAGATTTTGATAATCAATAAGTTCTTGAACTCTAAATTCTAAAATATGTTTTAATTCTTCATCAGGTGATATTGAATCAATCAAGTTGATAGCATCGGAAGATAACTTTGGTTCTGTCGCTAAACTTCCAGAACGATATAAATCAATAGTATCAATCCAGTGTGGATCAGATACTACTTTTCTACCAATATTAAATGCTTCCGTATTCTGCTTTACAGCAACTCCATTGATTTTAATAGCTTTTTCAATTGATTCATTGGATAAAGGAATACTTCCTGATTGATAAGCAGCCCCAATAACAATGAAATTAGCTTGCATATTGCTACCAAAGAAATGTTCTGATAGTTCTGTTGCATTTAACAATGCACTATCTTTAGAATATTCTTTAATAAGATCAATCATGAAGGATGCTTCAGGATACTCTTCAGCAGTAGACCTAACCATATCTCCTGTAGGTATTTCTGATGTAGAAATAATAGAAGTTGAATTTTGTGTACTTAGTTTTGCCATATTTTTAGGATTTACCCCAGTTAATAAATCAAATACCAGGTAAGCATCTGATTCTCCATTAGCTACCCTACTTGAATACTCTTTATTATCATTTACAATTTTCAAATGAGAAACAACGGATCCGCCTTTTTGACTTAAGCCTGTTTGATCTAACGCAATCACTTTCTTATTTTCAATAAAAGCGGCTGTAGAAATAATTTGATTAACAGTAACTACGCCAGTTCCTCCAATTCCAAGCATAAAAATATTAGCTACATCCTTTTGAATTTTTTTAGGATTTGGAATTATAGATGGGTCAAAATTTATTTCAGGCAGTAATCTTTTATCATTTTTATCAGATGGTATGACTTGTATAAATGAAGGACAATTACCTTCAACGCATGAATAATCTTTGTTACAGGAAGGTTGATCTATTTGGGTTTTTCGTCCATACTCTGTTTTTATAGGCTGAACACTTAAACAATTAGATTTAACTCCACAATCCCCGCATCCTTCGCACACTGCTTCATTTATAAAAATTCTTTTCTTTGGCTCATGAACTAAACCACGCTTTCTCAATCTTCTAAGATTTGCTGCACAGGACTGATCATGAACTAGCACGGTAACACCCTTTATAGCCTTTAATTTCTTTTGAGCTTCTACAATATGGTCTCTATGCATGATTTCAATATCTTTGTCCCATCGAGATTTTGCGATGGAATTATATGCAGATGTATCATCTGTGGTCACAATAACTTTTTCAACTCCTTGCGACTTTAAATATTTTGTGAGTTCAGGTAAATCTAATCCTCCATCTGGATCTTGTGCTCCAGTCATGGCTACTGCTCTGTTGTATAAAATTTTGTATGTGATGTGCGATTTAGCTGCAATAGCTTGCCTTAAAGCTAAAGATCCTGAATGGAAAAAAGTTCCATCTCCAATATTTTGAAACATGTGCTCTTTTTCGATAAATGGTTCCATACCTGCCCATTGCGCACCTTCACCTCCCATTTGAGTGGTACCAAAAGCTTTACCATCATCAACAAACATTGCCATTAAATGACAACCAATACCACCAAAAGCAGTATCGCCCTCTGGCAATTTTACTGTCGAAGTATTGTGGGGACAGCCAGAGCAAAAATACATAGATCTGGATTTTAAAGACTGACCGTAAATTCTTTTATCGACTTCTGTAATTATATTGATTTTGTTGTTATCTGATTCAACTCCGAACCTTGGAGCATATCTATTGAAGAAAATTTTTGATAATTCATCAGCAGTTAATTCTCCATATCCAGGGATTAGAGGTTTATTATTTTCATCATTTTTACCAATAATAACAGGCTTATTACTATAGTTATAAATCTCTTCCTTGATAAGCATTTCAATAAATGATCTTTTTTCTTCTACAATAAAAATTTCATCAAGATTTTCAGAAAAACTTTTAATAATTTTGCTGTCTACTGGAAAAGTTGCACCAAGCTTTAATATTCTGATGCCTTTTTCATTAAGGAATTTTTCATCCCAACCTAGTGAGTCAAAAGCTTCTAATACATCGTAATAAGTTTTACCAGCAGTAATGATTCCAACAGAATCATTTTCTGAGTGTACTGTAATTTTATTGATTTTATTGGATGCTAGGAAATGTTTTGCTGCTTCAATTCTTCCTAAATGAATTTCTTTTTCAGTAGGTAAACTATGATGACCTACAAGCTTAGCATTTTGCGTATGTTTCCATGGTTGTCCATTGTATTGAAAATCTGGGATGTTGATATTTATCCTCTCGGGATGAACAATAGCACTACTAAATCCATCTGCAATATCAGTAACAATTTTAAAACCAGACCATAGTCCAGAATATCTTGACATTTCATAGGCGAATCTTCCTAAATCTAATATTTCCTGGACATTTCCAGGATAAAAAATTGGCATCATTGCATCAAATAATGCTGGTTCAGATTGAGATGGCAATGTCGAAGATTTACACGATGGATCGTCTCCAGCTACTGCAAGCACTCCTCCATTTTTACCAACACCTAGGAAATTTGCATGTCTAAAAATATCTCCAGAACGGTCTACACCAGGGGCTTTCCCATACCACATACCAAGTACGCCATCATACTTAACATTTGAAACCATTCCTGCCATTTGACTTCCGTAAATAAGTGTTGCTCCAAGATCTTCATTTACGCCAGGAATAAAATTGATATTATGTTGATCTAATAATTTTTTGTTTTTGACAAGATTGATATCTAACATTCCTACAGGGGAACCTCTATAACCTGAAACAAGAGTTCCGGTGTTTATACCTCTAATTAAATCAGCCCTATTTTGATCTAGAAGAAGACGTACAAGTGCTTGAATGCCGGATAATACTATCCTACCTTCCAAGAGAGTATATTTGTCTTCGAGTGAAAATTTATTGTTCAAATTTAAATCTGTCATATGCGTTAATTGCTTCAAATATTAACACAGAAATCAATGCAAAACAAGTAGGCAAAATAATGTGACTATTTATCAATTGAAGTGCTATTTATTACTTTTGCTTTTTTTTTAAAAAAAATAGAGTATTTGCATTTTTAATCTTGACTAAAATAAAAAAAAATAGATAAGTTGAAGTGCCAGCCAATAAGCTTTTCGAAAGCTTAGTATTTGCAAAAAACTAATAATCTCATTGAGAGATTTGTCTGCGGACAAAATAAATATAAACGTTAATCGAGGGTAAGAATTAGAGAATTATGGCGGAAGCAATAGAAATAAACTTTCCAACAGATAATGAGAAAAATCCAAAAATCGATTCTGAATTAAAGAATCAGATCTTAGGCTTTAATGTCAAAGAAGATATGGATGGAAATGATGTTGAAAGTTGTCCAGAAGAATACAAAGTAGAAAATTATTATAAAGAAGACGAATTAGGTCGTAGCGTTCTTGAGATGAAATATCTTGCTCCAGGAGAAAAGCATCCATGGAACTTATGGAAACGACAAGCAAAAGCGCTAGCAAGCGTTGAAAAAACTCCCGAATTGCAAGAAAAATGGGAAGCAGCTTTTTTTCAAGCCCTCAAAAATTTTAAATTTGTTCCAGGTGGAAGAATTATGCATGGAGCAGGTAGAGAAGATATCACAACAACATTAAATAACTGCTACGTAGTAGGCATTAAAGATGATTCAATCAAATCCATTTATGATTGTGTTATTCAAGAAGCAATGACCTATAAATACGGTGGTGGTTGCGGTCATGACTTATCCGTCTTAAGACCAGGTGGTGACGAAATCCTAGGCACAGGAGGCAATTCTTGTGGACCTGTTGGTTTTATGAATTTATTTAGTGAAAATACTAACACAATTGCTCAGCATGGCAGACGAGGTGCTAACATGCAAACTTTAAGAGTTGATCATCCAGATATTGAAAAATTTATTGAAATCAAAACTGGTGATGTAGACATGGTTAAGTATTCAAATATTTCAGTACTGTTAACAGATGAATTTATGGATGCAGTTCAAAACGAGTCTGATTTTGACCTACAATGGGGTGGCAAAGTCTATACTACCATAAAAGCAAAAGATCTTTGGATGAAAATTATTAAACACGCTCACGCAAGTGCAGAGCCAGGATTACTTTTCTGGGACACGATGACCAAATACCATAATGCTGAATATTGTAGCCCATTGGTATCAACTAACCCTTGTGCGGAACAGCCGTTGCCGGATGGTGGATGTTGTAATCTTGGAGCCTTAAACTTAGAAAGATTTGTAGATGGAAATGGTAATTTTGACTTTGATGGATTTAAAGAAACAACAGCTGTTGGCGCAAGATTCTTAGACAATGTTATAGATTATAATCTTGATCGTCACGCTCTTGAAGAACAAAAACAAAATGCTATGAATGATCGTCGTGTAGGCCTGGGAATTCTTGGGCTAGGTGATATGCTTGTTAAGATGGGCATCAAATATGATTCAGATGAAGCTCTTGATACCATAGCTAAAGTAATGGAAATTCACAGAAACACTGCCTATGAAACAAGTGCTGATTTAGCACAAGAGAAAGGGCAGTTTCCAAATTTCGATTGGGATGGTTATTCTGAAAGTCTTTTTGTTCAAGATCTTCCAAAAGAACTTCAGGAAAAAATTAAAAATCATGGTGTAAGAAATTGCACACTTACAACAGTTGCGCCCACTGGAAGTGGAGCTATTGTTGCAAGAGTAACTTCAGGAGTTGAACCAATCTTTGCAACTTCCTACAAACGTAAGGTTAAAAAGAATGATAGCTTAGGTAAGGAATTTGATACTTTTACAGTTTATCATCCAGTTGTCAAGGAAATGTTCGGTACTGATGAAAGCTTACCAGATTATGTAGTTACAGCACATAACGTAGATCCTTTTTTCAGAGTAAAAATGCAAGGAGTTGTTCAAAAATATATTGATAGCTCAATTTCTTCAACAGTTAATTTAGCTGAAGAAACCACAGTTGATACAGTTGCTGATATTTATATGACGGCCTACAAAGCTAACTTAAAAGGAATTACTGTTTACAGAGAAGGTTCTCGAGAAGGAATTCTTATCACTGATGAAAAATCTTCAGAAAATAAATCAACTGATATCAATACATCTGAAAAGAAAACAGCGCGTAATCGTCCCCCTATTACAGAAGGAAGGACAAGACGCATGAGAACTGGAGATGGGACATTGTATGTTACCGTTAATGAAGATGAAAATGGACTATGTGAGGTATTTACAGCCATCGGCAAAGCTGGCGGAACTGTTGCTGCACAAACTGAAGCAATTAGCAGATTAATTTCTTTATCTCTTCGATCTGGAGTAGATCCAAACAGTATTATTAATCAATTAAAAGGTATTAGCGGACCCAACCCAACATGGGAAGATGGTCAGTTGATTCTATCAACACCTGATGCTATTGGTAGAGCTTTAGAATCGTTCGTTAATGGTGATTCACCTCAACAGGACAGTAAAGGTCAATTTGAATTAGCAGAAGAAGTTGTAAGTACAACTAAACCTCAAGGCATGTACTGCAAAGAATGTGATAGCAATGGTATTGTCGATGAAGGTGGATGTTTGGTTTGTAAAGATTGCGGTTGGTCTAAATGCGAATAAATCTTAGAAAATAATTTACTTATCTAAGATTTCAACTTCTTTATCTTGCTGAATTGAATTTAATCTCTTCACAAAAGAGTCCGTTACTTCTTGAATATCATCCATAAATTTTTTCATGTCATCTTCAGGAATTTTTTGCTCTTCTTCTACTCTTTTGGCAGATTGAATCATTTCTCTTCGAATATTTCTGACAGAAATTCTACCATCTTCAATAATCTTAGATGCAACCTTAACTAATTCCTGTCTTCTTTCAACTGATAAAGGAGGAAAAGCAATAACTATACTGTTTCCATTATTAGATGGATTAAAACCTAAATCAGATTCAAGAATTGCTTTTTCTATATCATCAATAGACGTTTTATCAAAAGGTTGAATACTTATGGTTATAGCATCCATTGCAGAGATATTGGCAATTTGATTTAAAGGAGTATCATTGTCGTAGTATTTTACTAGAATTTTATTGAACATTTCAGGATTTGCTCTTCCAGTTCTAATCTTAGTCAATTCACTTGAAACAAAGGTTATGGTTTGTTCCATTTTTGATTTTGCTGAATCTAAACTTTGGCTTAACATTTTATTCTACGTTTGTACCTATATCTAAATTTCCATTTAAGAAATTAAAGAGATTGTTTTCTTTAGTAATATCTAAAACTCTTATAGGCATCTTGTTCTCTTTGCATAAAGTTATTGCTGTTAGGTCCATTATTGCTAATTCTTTTTCAAGAACTTCAGAAAAACTTATTGATTTAAATTTTTTAGCATCAGGATTAGTGTTAGGATCTGAGTCGAATACTCCATCAACTTTAGTACCTTTAATTAACAAATCACAATTTAATTCAGCTGCTCTTAAAGCTGCTGCACTATCAGTACTAAAAAAAGGATTACCTGTTCCACCAGCTATTATAACGATTCGTCCTTTATCTAAATGTCTAATTGCCCTTCTTCTGATATAAGGCTCAGCAATTTTTGGGATATCTATGCCAGATAATGTACGAGTTTCGCAACCTACGTGCTCTAAAGAATCTTGAAGTGTCACTGAATTGATTATTGTTCCGACCATTCCTATGTAATCTGCAGTAACTCTGTCCATACCTTTTTCAGAAGCATCTCTACCTCTAAAAATATTACCTGCTCCTAAAACAATACCAATATCTATATTAAGAGCTTTTAATGCAGCAACTTCTCTAGCAAGCTGTTGTGCGATTTTTGGATCTACTCCTTGAGGTTGATTTCCAGAAAGAATTTCACCACTTAATTTAAGTAATACTCTTCTTCTTTGATTTTGAGACATTAATTTAATTGTTCACCAAGAGCAAATCTTACAAATCTATTGATTGTAATATTTTCACCTAATTTAGCTACTGCCTCTTGAACTAGCTGAGAAATAGTTACATCAGGATTTTTAACAAATGATTGATGCATTAAGCAATTATCTTGTACAAATTTATTTAATTTTCCTTCAACAATTTTTTCAACAACATTATCAGGCTTTCCAGAAGATTTGGCCTGATCTACAAAGATTTCTTTTTCTCTATCTAAAATTTCTTTTGAAATTCCAGATTCGTCTACTGCTAGTGGATTAGATGCGGCTACTTGCATTGCAATACTACTTGCCAATTCATTAAAGCCTTCAGTTTTTGCTACAAAATCTGTCTCGCAGCCTACTTCAACCAATACACCCAACTTATTTCCATGGTGGATATATGAAAAAACAACTCCTTCATTGGCAGCTCTTGAAGACTTCTTTTCAGCTTTGGCTATACCAGCCTTTCTTAGTTGGTCTACAGCTAAATCAAGGTCTCCATCTACCTCCATTAATGCTTTTTTGCAGTCCATCATTCCTGCTCCAGTTCTTTCTCTTAAAGTTTTAACTAGTTTAGCATCAATGCTCATCTGTTTACCCTTTGCTATTTTCTTTGTTTGAATCTTTATTAACAGTTTCTTCTGTCTTGTCTTCATCTTTCTTACTAGCTGAAATAATTGTATTAACTATCTCATTAATTAAAAGCTGAATAGTTCTAATTGAATCATCATTTGCAGGAATTGGGTACTCACAAAGAGTTGGATCAGTATTTGAATCAACAATACAAATGATTGGAATTTCAAGTTTTTTAGCTTCCTGAATTGCAATTGACTCAGTTTTACCATCAACTACAACAATAGCATTAGGAAGTCTTTTCATATCTTTGATACCTCTATGCTGATCGGAAAGTTTAATTTTTTCTCTATTTAACTGTAAAAGCTCTTTTTTGGTCAAATCCTCAAAAATAGGGGAGCCTTCTTTTTCAAGAGAATGTAATCTTTTAATACTTTTCTTAATTGTTGAAAAATTAGTTAATGTTCCACCAAGCCATCTTTCAACAATATAAAACATACCACATCTATCAGCTTCTTGCTGAATAACATCTTTAGCATGTTTTTTTGTCCCAACAAATAAAATTTCACCATTTCTTTGAACTGTATGTGCAACAAAATTTAAAGCCTTATCTAAACTATTTAGTGTATCATCCAAATTAATAATGTCTATACCATTTTTTGATGAAACTACAAAATCTTTAAAATTTGGATCAGTTTTACTGCTTACATGGCCGAAATGTGCACCTGAATTAAGTAAGTCTTCTTTAGTAATTTTTTGCATAATATTATCTTTTTGAGAATTGGAACTTCTTTCTTGCTCCAGGTTGTCCATATTTTTTTCTTTCAACTTCTCTAGCGTCCCTTGTTAAAAGGCCATGTGATTTAAGCTGAGATCTAAATTCATCATCAATTTTTAATAAAGCTCTAGCAATACCTAATTGAATTGCCCCTGCTTGACCAGTTAATCCTCCACCCTTAACATTAATTTTAATGTCATATTTGCCTTTGAGATTAAGAACTTCTAAAGGTTTTACAGCGTGAATAACTAAAGACTCTCTTTTTAAATAATTGTTGATATCATCTGAAACATTATTAATCGAAAAGTTTCCTTTTCCATCTGAAAGATAAACTCTGGCAGTTGAATTCTTTCTTCTTCCAACGCCATTATAAAATTCTTTCTTCATTACCTAGAACTCCATTCTTTTGGTTGCTGTGCATCATGACCATGATTATTATCTTTATAAATTCTAATATGCTTAGATATTTCTCTTCCGAGTTTATTTTTTGGTAACATCCCTTTAACAGCACTAAGCAAAACTTTCTCGGAATCATTTTTCATGAGTTCGCTAAAAGAAGAATACTTTACCCCGCCCGGATAACCTGAATGTCTAAAATATTTCTTGGTTTCAGATTTGTTTCCAGTAACTCTTATTTTTTCTGCATTTATAATAATAACAGCATCTCCCATATAAATATTAGGAGAATAATTAGGACGATGTTTACCACGAAGGACCTGTGCAACTTCAGATGAAAATCTACCTAACACCTGGTCTGTTGCATCGAAGAGCCACCACTGCTGACTAACATCTTTTGCTGATATAGTTTTTGTTATCTTTTTCATAATTCTATAAAAATGCTCTGGAACTTAATTGATGTGTTAGCATTAGTCAATGATTAATGATAGAGAATTTATAATGTAAAAAATTGATTTTTAGAAATTACATATTTTACTTTTCCAACTAAATCTTTTCCAACAAATGGGGAGTTCGAAGATTTAGATAAAATATGACTATTTTCAAATTTCCATTTTTCATTTGGATCAAAAATTGCTACTTGAGCTTTTGTACCTAGAGCAAATAAATTAGTTTCTAAATTCATAACTTTTCTAGGGTTTACTGTGATTTTTTCAATTAATGATTTAAGACTCATTCCATTTTCTTTTACTAGGACTTTATTAATAACTCCAAAACATGACTCTAGGCCAATCATGCCAAATGCCGCTTCGTTAAAAGTTGTCTCTTTTTCTTCTAAGGTATGAGGAGCATGATCGGTTGCAATACAGTCAATTACTCCTGACTTGACTCCTTCAATTAAGGCTTTTCTGTCTTTTTTACTTCTAATAGGTGGAGCTACTTTTAAGTTTGTATCAAATGAATCGATATCTTCATCAATGAAATATAGGTGATGGGGAGAAACTTCAGCAGAAATTAACTGCTTATTGCTTTTAAATTGCTTTAATAAGTCTACAGCTTCTTTTGTTGATAAATGAAGTAAATGCAATTTACTGTTTAATGATTCTGCTAATAGTAAATCTCGATAAACCATCACAGCTTCTCCAAGACTAGTATTTCCTTTTAATCCCAAATTATTAGAAGTTGAAGAAGCATTCATCACTCCGTCATTTCTTAAAAAAATATCCTCTGCATGATTCATAATAGGAACATTCAGCATTCTAGAGTATGTCAAAGCCAATTTCATAAATTGAGCATTTTGGATTGGAATACCATCGTCGCTAAAAGCTATCGCTCCATTCTTTTGCATCAACATCATCTCTGTTAATTCTTCACCTTTCATTTCTTTTGAAACAGCTCCAATTGGAAAAATATCAATAGGCAGTTTTTGACTTTTACTAACTACATAGTGAATATGTTCTGGAGAGTCTATGACAGGGTTTGTATTTGCCATGGTGCAAACTTGGGTAAACCCTCCTGCTAACGCAGCATAAGAACCGGACTCAAGAGTTTCTTTGTCTTCTCTTCCAGGTTCTCTAAAATGGACATGCATATCACAAAAACCATGTGTCACTACCAATCCACTACAATCTATAATTTTATAATCTTTCCCTTTTGAAGATATTGAATCTGAAATTTTTGAAATTTTTCCACCCTCAATTAAAATATCACCATTAAAAGTTTTTTTAGAAAATGGATCAATAATTCTACCAGATTTAAGTAAAAATTTTTTTGCGTTAATTCCCTTAATCATAATTTATAATCTCCATCTCCAAGTAATAAATATAAAATTGACATTCTTGAAGCAACACCGTTTAGAACTTGGTCTAAAATAACAGCATTATCTGAATCTGCAACTTTACTATCTATTTCTACTCCCCTATTCATTGGGCCAGGATGCATAATAACAATGTCTTTTTTTAATTTACTTATTTTTTCATAGGTTAAACCAAATTCACTATGATATTCCCTTTTAGAAGGAATTCTTCCTAAATGCATTCTCTCTAATTGAATTCTAAGAGCAATCACTGCATCGCACCAGTTAAGGACTTCATTTAAGTTGTATGTAATGTTTATTCCTAATTTTTTTGCATCACTAGGCAAAAGAGTGCTTGGTCCACACACAACTATTTCTGCTCCGAGTTTTTTTAAAGCAAAGATATCGCTTCTAGCTACTCTACTATTAAGAATATCTCCTACAATACCAACTTTTAAACCCTTAATTTTCCCAAATTTCTCTTTTAACGTAACCATATCTAAAATTGCTTGTGTTGGATGCTCGTGAGATCCATCTCCCGCATTAATAACTGCCCCATCAATATATTCAGTTAGCTTTAGAGCTGAACCAGGATGGCCATGACGAATAACAGCGCCATCTATTTTCATTGATTCAATATTTTGAACTGTGTCTTTTAAAGTCTCACCTTTTTTAACACTGCTTGTAGATGCAGAAAAATTAATGCTGTCAGCGCCTAATCTTTTTTCAGCTAAAGAAAAACTAATTTTTGTTCTTGTAGAATTTTCAAAAAACATATTAACAATTGTCTTTCCTTTAAGAAGAATAGATTTTCTAGATTCTGTATTAAGGATTTCTTTAAACTTGAAAGAAGTATCAATTATCTTGTTTAAATCAGAAATTGGAAAATGTTCTAAACCGATAAGATGTTTGCTTTTTAACATTATTTCTCCAATTGTTTGCGAAAATTAGTTTATTTGAATCAATTTATCAACAATATCATTTGATGAAATCTTTTCAATATTAAACGACATATCGTATTTATTAGAATTAAACCATTTGTTTTGTCTTTTTGCATACTGACGAGTCCTAATAAATATTTTTTCAACAGCTTCTTCAATAGAAATTTTATTTTCTAAGAATTCTTTTACTTCTCTAAATCCAATATAGTCAATATGACTAATACTGATTCCTTTGCTTATTATATTCTCAACCTCTTTAATCATTCCTAGGTCTATCATTTCAGTTAATCTTTGTTCAATTCTTTGATGTAAAAAGCTATTATCTGCTTTTAAATAAATGAAAAAATATTCATCTACGTACTTACTTTTTTTTGATGATAAACTAAAATTTTTAGAAATTGGAATACCGGTTGTTTCAAACACTTCTAATGCTCTAACCAATCTTTTTTTATTATTTATGTGAACTTTATCAATATATTTTGGATCTATCTTTTTTAATTTTTGGTAAAGCTTTAGCTTATCGTTTTCATAATCTGATTCAAGCTTTTTTCTTATTTGAATATTAGTGTGGCTTCCCTCAAAAATACCTTCTATAAGAGATTTAAAATATAGTCCAGTACCGCCGCAAAGAATAGGAGACTTTCCTCTTGAAAGAATATCTTCAATTTTAGAGTCTATTAATTGTAAATATTCACCTGATGATACTGTTTCACTTAAAGATTTAAATCCTATTAAATGGTGAGGAATTTCATCTAATTGTTTTTGAGATGGTTGAGCAGTACCAATTGATATTCCATTATAAATTTGTCTCGAGTCAACTCCAATTATTTCTCCGTTAATTTTTTTGGCTAATTTAATTGATAAGCTTGACTTTCCAATTCCAGTAGGACCAAAAATTGAAAATATTTTATTCAATTAGGCACCAGTAAGTAAATAGAAAATAATTGAAACTGGGGTTAAGATAATTGTTGATAGGATTGGAATTCCAATTAAGTTTAAGATAATAAGTCCAATCAAAACTCTTGGTCCGTATACTTCAATATTATACAAGGTTTGAGGATTTTTTACAATCAGTGGAAGAATTCTTGATCCATCCAAAGGATTTAAAGGCAGTAAATTAAAGATTGCTAAAACAATATTAATTTGGATAAATATTTCTAGAGGAAATATTACTTCTTCACTGAATTGAAAATAAAAATTTAATCTATAAAATATAGATGCTAGAATTGCTAAGAACATATTTGATGCTGGACCTGCCATAGCTATCATCATCATATCTTTTTTTGGATTTTGAAGATTTTGAATGTTTACCGGAACAGGTTTTGCCCAACCAAATCCCAAAAAATATAACGCAAAAGTACCAAAAGGGTCTAGATGATTAAACGGATTAAGATTCATTCTGTTCTGATAATAAGAGGTATAATCTCCTAAAAGATAGGCAACTCTTGCATGTGCATACTCATGAAAGGTTAAAGCAAAAAGAATAGTTGGAACTAAAATTAATTGAAGTTCTAATGATAAGCTGGCAATTCCCATATTAAAAGATAGTTAATTCTTTTTTTTATCAAAAGCTTTCATGTATTCAGTATCTATAAATTCTTTTGATAGATGAATATATATTTCAGTTGTTGAAATATCTGCATGACCAAGCAATTTCTGTATTTCAATTAAATTTGCTCCTCCATCAACTAAATGGGTTGCAAATGAATGTCTAAAAGTATGAGGAGAAACAGACTTTGTTACTCCAGCTGCATTAACATATTTTTTAATGGATTGCCAAATTGCAGCACGGGTTAATTTTTTCCCATTATTACTTAAAAAAACAAACTTGCTTTCAGAAGATTTTCTTGATAAAAGAATATGACGAGACTGATAAAGATATTTTTCCAACCATTCTTTGGCGTAAAAAGTAAGTGGGATAATTCTTTCCTTATTACCCTTCCCAAAGAACCTGATAATATTTGCATCAAATTGAATATTACTTAATCTTAATTCACATAATTCGCTAACACGCAAACCACACGAATACAACAATTCAATAATACATCTATCTCTTAATCCTAATAATTCATTATCAGTATTTTCAGATTCTTTAAAAATTCGTTGAATTTCATCCAAAGACAGAACTACGGGAAGTTTTTTTGATAATTTTGGTGTAAAAATACTATTTAAGGGATTTTTTTTAATTTCTTTTCTATCTATTAAGTAAGTGAAGTATGAAGATAATGATGAGTATTTTCTTTTAATAGATCTTGGGGAAATTTTACTTCTGGTTAAGTATCTAAAGTAATTTTTAATTACCTCAGAATTATCAATGACTTTTTTGAAAGGAATCTTTCTTTTTTTTAAGAATTTTTCAAAAGATTTAATATCAGATAAATACGAATTTACTGTATTTTTTGAATGATTTTTTTCAATTTTTAAAACTTGAACGAAGTGCTCTAAGTTTTTAAGCATATTTAACCAATTAAATCAATATAGTTTTTTGCATCCAATAATGTATCTGTTGAATATTCGTCAGACAATTCGATTTTTACCATCCATCCTTCCTCATATGGATCTTTGTTTACACTTTCAGGATCATCATTTAGGTTTTCGTTTACTTCAATAATTTTTCCATCAATAGGCATAAATAAATCTGAAACTGTTTTTACAGCTTCAATAGTACCAAACACATCCCCTTCACTAAAAGATTCATTTAGTTCAGGAAATTCTAGAAATATGATATCTCCCAGCTCTCCTTGCGCAAAATCAGTTATGCCAATAGTTGCTATATTACCATCAATTTTTACCCATTCATGCTCAGATGTATAC
>Ga0209631_10002588_pt1 | contig 21531 bp, 16 predicted proteins | sample COG_08_FD_184752 | JGI IMG/M metagenome (GOLD analysis project Ga0209631, IMG submission 184752) | Pelagic Microbial community sample from North Sea - COGITO 998_met_08 (SPAdes) (version 2) | ecosystem: Environmental > Aquatic > Marine > Neritic zone/Coastal water | place: Helgoland, sampling... | reverse complement strand
CGGCGGAGGCTGAACCCGCGGCGGAGGCTGAACCCGCGGCGGAGGCTGAACCCGCCGAGGCGCCCGCGCCCGCGGCGGAGGCGGAGGCGGAGCCCGAGTCGCCGAGGCCCGAGGCTTACAGGGTGTCTCCAACCTCCGACCGGGTCGACCGCGACGAGGGCTTCGACGAGGTCGTGACCAAGGAGGGGTCGCGGCGGTTCTGGGAGGAGAAGGACGCGGCGGCATCGCCCAGGGCGACGGACTCGCCACGGGGGAGCAAGGTGGAAAGTTTGGACTGATTTCAGGACAGACTCCAGAATTCTTCACTTCATTGTTACCCGCGCACCGCCCGACGGACACACACCGTCGGGCATGACCGATACGAGCGTGACGTCCATGAGCGACATGCTCAGGATGTCCTTCGACGATTTCCGTCACGTCGCTGCTCCCGTCACGCCGCTGAGCTCGCCGCCGACCGCGGCGACGAGGCCCCGCGTGACAATCTCACGAGACCATCCCGCGCTGCACCCTGACGCGGAGCAGAGGAGGGCGTTTTGGCAGTCGGGCGGTCTCTTCGCGCCGGGGATCCCGAACGTGCTTGGTCCCGAGACGGGCGTTGGGCACGAGGAGGACCCGAGCCTGAGCTACGAAGCACTCTCGGAGCTGGACGACGTGCCCCGGCGTGGGTTCACGAAAACGGAGCTGAAACAGCGGCTGAGACGGAGCAGACGGCTGCCCGCCGGGGCGGAGTGCCCGATATCTCGCGAGGGGTTCAGGGAGGGGGAGAAAGGGGTGCGGCTGCCGTGCGACTGCGTGGACGTCTGGTTCAAGGAGGCTCCGCTGGAGCTCTGGCTCGCCACCAACAGAACGTGCCCCGTCTGCAGAAAGGAGCTCTGACGCTGCAGTTCTGTTCGCGTACTCAATATTAGAACGCATTTCTGGACGTTTCTAGCCATAGCAATCGACGAATTATAGACCAAGAAAATATGATCATATATCCAATACCAAAAACTATGGGTGCGGGCGCGGTGCCGGTGAGCCAGCCAGACGCGAGTGCACGCGCGCGGGGACAATACCCGCAGCGACTCGCCTGTCTGGCCGATATGACCTCGAAAGATCTTGAGCGCGGCGACGCAGGACGGTCGCGGCGCGCCGACGAGATGGCCGAGCTGGCGTCCGCCCGGATCGTCACCTCACATGTAACCACCATAAATAATAAAAGGGCCGGGCGTGAGCTTCCGACGGAGGCGGCGCCGCTGCTGGGCTCGTCCGAGGATCGTCCGCGGTCATCGGGCTTCGGCATGGCGCGTAAAATCGTCGGCGGCGTGGTTTTGGCCACGTGCGTGGGCGTCGCGGCGCTGTCCGGGCAGACGCGCGGCTACTTCATGAGGAAGATGGGTTCCGCGGACCAGCGCCCATTCATCGTCGACTTTGGCGACAGCGTCTCGCCCTCGTTCAAGCACCAGGCGTTCGTGTATCGGTGCAAGGGGGAGTACGACCTCCAGACCAAGCTCGCGGAGAGGAACCACCACGGGATGTTCGACTACTACGACGTCACCAAGGTCACCGTCGGCGAGCCGGGGTTCGAGAAGTGCTACACCAAGCACTTCTCCTCCAATCCCCTCGACGCCGTGCCCAAGCCCGTCTTCTACAGCGAGATGGCCGCGCACAAGGGTAGGATGATCAGCATGTTCCGCATGCCCGCGAACAAAATCGCGGCCGGGTTCGTCAACTCCTTCGAGTCCTGCCCCGCGATGCAGCACGAGCACGGCGTGGACTGCAACCCCGCGCACCAGTCCTACGCCATTGGCTCGTGCGCCGCCGCAATGAACCCGACGCCCGCCACCGTGGAGAAGTACTTCAACTGCGTCAAGGGATGCCAGGTGAACATGCTCAACGGCAACTTCTGCGGCGGCGCCACCCCCAAGTGCATGGCCGTGGTGCTCGCGGGCATGCCCGACATCTCCGGTGAGTGCGAGGGTAACCACGTCCCAGCCGAGCGCGAGGTTCAAAACGCGATTTCCAAGGTCAACGACGGTCACTTCGCCGTCGTCGGCCTCGCCGAGAAGTACGCCGACTCGGTGCGAAAACTCAGGACATACCTCACGGGTCAGGGCGCGACCTTGGGCGAGGGTAAGGGTAAGGGCGTCGCCGGGTTGGGCGGCGATGGGGACCTCGAGCCGCTCGTGCCTTTCGGCGAGGGTCCGGATGTGGTCAAAAACGCGGCGGCCAAGGTGGCGGAGATCATGATGCAGAAGGGTCTGCGGGACCTCGCGGACGAGCGCCTACACAGCGCGGCGTACGATTGGTTCCAACATCACTGAATACATAGCTAGCAACCCCTAACATACCCTCATGTTCCTCTAATAATACGTAACACCGATTGAGCCGACGTTGATATCATATTCCGTCCCGACGGAGTGACTTGAAGTGTTAGTTTACGCCGCGAGATCGTCCCGACGATCACTGTTCGCACGCAGCGCACGCATCGACCACCCGATGGCGTCCACGCGAATGATGTCGGCTCGGGCGTCCCCGTCACTGGGACGCCCCCGCCGCGGCGCCAAACCCGCGCTCGCCTCTCGCCCTATCGTCCGCGCGTCCGCGCAAGGCAAGGGATCGACGGACGATTACGTCGTCACCCTGGTGAACATCGCGGTCACCGCCGGGAACGAGGAAGGGTTCGTGGCGCAGTCCGTGGACAACGCGAGTAACAGCGTCGAGGTGACCGCCCACCCGACCAAACCCACCGAACCCACCGAACCCACCGCGCGTTCCCATTCAAACGACACGATCGATCGATCCACCGTCCCGACTCACAACCTCGACTGACCCTCTCTCAACCCGACCCCTTCTTCGCCCTCAAATCAGGAACCCGATAACCGCAGGTTCGACGTCCTGCAGGACCTGGACGATCCCTCCAAGTTCGCGCTCCTCGAGGTCTACGCCACCTCCGAGGGTAACGACGCGCACAGGGATCTCCCGCACTCCACCGCGTGGAGGGAACAAGTCGCCGACTGGATGGCGGAGAAGAGAACCTGGAGCGTGTACACGCCGGTGTACCCGTGGGCGGGGCTGTGGGGTACCTCCGCGGCGTCCAGGCGCGCGGCGGACGGCACGGTCACGCAGCCCGCGCAGGCCGCCTTCCTCACCCTGGACAAGGACGGCGACGCGGCGGGCGCCAAAGCCGCCGCCGACGACACGAAGCAAATAACGCACGTGCACGTCACCTGCGTGCCCGGGACGGAGGACGACTTCATCGAGGCGTGCCTCGCCAACGCGGCGTCGTCCGTGCTCGAGCCCGATAACCTCCGGTTCGACGTGCTACGACACAGGGATGAGCCCAACAAGTTCATGCTCATCGAGGTGTACGCCACGGGGGAGGGACCGGTGGCGCACAAGGCCACGCCGCACTACAACGAGTGGAGGACCACCGTGGAGCCGTTCATGCAGGAACCGCGCCGGGCGAGGAAGTTCCGCGCGGTGTTCCCGACCGATCCGGCGGCGTGGAAGATGACCCTGCACGAGATGTGAGGGCGGCGGGGACGACGCTTTGTGTACCTATTATAGCAACAGTCTTTACCCCGAACAGTCAATATTACTCAAGGACTCTCAGAAAAAAAGTCGCGACAGAATCAAACGCCCGATTGAAGCCTCCATGGACGCGTACGACTCAGACCAGCCGCTATTCTGCGACGATACCGGCGAGGCCCTCAACGATGCCGCCCGCAAGCTCGTCCTCTCCGCGCTCGCCGAGGACAAGCGCGCAGAGGTCCAGGGCGACGGCAAGGCTCTCGGAAACATTCTCGGTTCCATACCCGTGGTTGACTGCGCGGTAGGGAAGCACAAGTACGTGCAGGTGCAAATGACACACCCCGAAGAGCCGGATACCTTCGTGCTCGTCGTCAGGAGCTACGACCACTGCAACTATCACGCGGAGAACTACCAGGAGCTCATGCGTCGACTGAGGCGGGACCCAAAGACGAAAGGATGCGTCGGGAGGGTGATCGGTGGAGGAAGAATCAGGTTCGACAAGGAAGTGGGGGTGTGCGAGGTGTACGGGTACTCGAAAACGTTCGGGCGGACACCGGGGTGCAACGAGAAGACCGCGGATATCATACGGAAGAATTGCCTGGAGTTCAAGAGGGTTGACTGGAGCGACTCGGGGTATTAGAGACACAAGTTAGACACAGTTAGCGGCTCGATTAAACTTTCACCAACCGTCGAAGTTGCCGAACCCACCCGTCTTTGCCTTCTTCTTCGCCGGTTCCGCGTTCGAGTCTCCACCCGAGGCTGGCTTGCTCACGTACTTCCCAATACCGCCCGACTTTTTCAGCGCCCCGTCGTCGCCAGCCTCCTTGGCCATCTGCCCGGCGGGATCCGACCACCACCGGCCCGGGTTGAGCGCCTCTGTCCGCTCCCGCGCCTCCTTCTCCTCCTTCGCCTTCTTCTCCCGCGCCTTCACCGTCTCAGCCTCGGCCATGTCCTTGTACGGGTCGGTGAACACCTTCGTGCTCTCGATCGTGATGGGCTTGCTCGGCCTGTCGTCGTCCGCCGTGGGCACCCGCTCCATCTCGGACAACACGTCCGCGCCGCCCACCAACCGACCGAACACGGTGTGCTTGCCGTCGAGGTAGTTCGCGCTCTTGTACGTGATAAAAAACTGGGATCCGTTGGTTCCAGGGCCGCTGTTGGCCATGGAGAGCACCCCTCTTCCGTCGTGGTTGAGGTGGGTGATCTCATCCTTGAACTTGTCGCCCCAGATGCACTGCCCGCCGGACCCGGTGCCCGTGGGATCGCCGCCCTGGATCATGAAGTTCTTGATGCTCCGATGGAACCCGACGCCGTCGTAGTACCCAGCCTTGCACAGCACGATGAAGTTCTCGCACGTCCGAGGTGCCACGTCGCAGTGCAGCTCCACGTTGATGTCCCCGAGGTTGGTGCACAGCTGTACGTACCCTTTCTTCCCTTTTGGCGGGTTTCGCTTCACCACCTCCTCGACGCGTTCGTTCACTGTGGCGTTGCCCATCACCGTGGACGTGAACGACGTGGACCCCGCGCCGGTGGTTCGCATGGCGTTGGTCTTGTACGCGATGTGCGACCCGACGGCTTTGAACCGTTCGCGCATCGCGGCATCACGTTTCTTCATCTCCTCGCTGTCCGCCGCCTTGGCGTGGGTCACGCGCCAGTCCGACGGGCCGTCCGTGTTCCACGTGTGCGAGCCGGGCTTGAACGTGACGTTATCCAGCGGGTGGTTCGTGGGTGCCTTGAGCAGGCGGCTCTTATCCGCGCCTTTATCCAGGCCGGCGTCGTCCTCGGCGGTTGCGTCAGCCTTGTGCTTAGCCTCGGCGAGGATGCGCTCCGCCTCTGCTCGTCTGCCGCCTCCGCCCGAGACGAGCGCGGCTGTCGCATCCTCCGTCCCGAGCTTCTCCAGCACGCGCTTGATGTCCGCGGACATGGCCCTCGAGTTGAGATTATCGTCCGCGCCGTTCCCACCGCCGCCCCTGTCGATCTCGTGTCCCTTCTTGACGTGCTCGAACTTGTCCAGCATCCGCCCCTCCAGGTTCAGTGGGTCCTGGAGCGTGACGAGATCTTTCCGCGTGAACTTCTCGTCGGTGATCAGGTCCTTCCAGTTCTTGGGCTTGACGCACAGCTCGTCGATGGCCTGATAGCAGTATACATTACCGGTGGTCTTGACGGCGACGATGTGGGTGCTGTCGGTGAACACCTTGTTGAGCACCGGGCACTCGTAATCGCCCTCTGAGTTTTTGTGAAAAGTGAGTTTGGTCAGATCCTTGAGCTGCAGGGGCTCGCCGGTCACCGGGTGCTTGCCGTGCGTCTGGACGTAGGGCACCGCGTGCATGATGTCCATGACCGTCCCGTCCGCGGTGCACACCGGATCGTCGAACGGCAGGAACGACACCGCGCAGCAGTTGAAGGGCAGGCGGCGGAAGGGCACTCCCTCCATTTTGTTTTTATACCCGCCGCCCTCAATCGCCCACTCGGAGGCGGTGATGTACCCCCGGTCCTTGCTCATGCTCTTCTTCCCCATGGCGACTCACTCCAACACTCCCGGCCACGCGAAGGCTGGGTCGAAACCCCTCTCTCGGCGGCTCTTGCGCTGCCGACGCCTCCGCGAAGTGATCGCACCGATTGAGAAACTCGCTGCCAACAAAATCGCGGCAGTTTGATTTCTGGCAGTTTGGCCACAGAGCGAGGAAATCAGGCTCTCATCATCTGCCCGGCGATTCACAGCAACGAGCACGAGCACGCGACGCCAAAGCAGGCGTACAGCGTTCGCACGTCGGTGTTATCGGGCAAAGTCACCCGCACGCTCGCGTCGTCGATCCGAGGGTCGCACATCGAGCCAGGCAAGCGCCGGTTCGCGGAAGTAGAAGGAGAGACGGGAAAATCTGAGACGGAGCAATGTCGACCGGTCTCGGCAAGGGTATCGGCATCCCCGTCAAGCTTCTCCACGAGTCGGAGGGGCACACCGTGACGGTACGTGTATCCACGGCATCCGGCGTTCACCCCGCGTCGTCCACGCGCCCTCGACGGTCGCGTGACGCGCGTTTCCCGGGATCCCGCCCGAAATCTCTGCAGCGGAGAAAAACCTAGTGCCAACCAGTCTGGGGGCGATCGCTCCTTCCCGCGCTTCCCTCCACGCGTCGCTGACCGCCCACCCCCTCAATCCTCTTCAACAGATCGAGCTCAAGACGGGCGACACGTACAGGGGCACGCTGATCGAGTCTGAGGACAACTGGAACTGCCAGCTCGAGGGCATCACGCACACGGGCAAAGACGGCCGTGTGAACCAACTGGAGAACGTCTACGTCCGAGGCAGCAAGATTCGTTTCCTGATCATCCCGGACATGCTGAAGAACGCGCCGATGTTCAAGCGCATCGACCCGAGGGCGGGCGGGCGCGGCGCGGGGAGGGGAGGTGCCGGCGGCAGGGGCGGCAGGGGTGGCCGCGGCGGCAGGGGCGGACGCGGCCAATAGGGGGACCGCAGTCGCCGATCGCCACCCGAAAAAGTCACAAACTAGTCCAGTTCAATATTAGATTCGCGTCACCACCGGCTTACCATACTACTTGCCGAACCTCTGCGCCGTCTTGGAGTATCGACGCAGCACCCGCCTGAGACCCTTGCGCGTGAACCCCCACAGACCACCGTCCACGTGGTAAATCTCCGCCCTGTGCAGCTGCCACGGCGGATACGCCGACGCGTGGAAGTGTCTTCCAAACACAATCGCCAAATCCACCGCGGGCAGACGCCGACCCGTCCGTTCCATCCAAGCCTCCAGCTCCCGCGGCGTGATCGAATCCTCATTACTAAGCGAGTCCTCCTCCTTTCGTGTCACGTCTCGCGTCATCACCCTCGCCGCCTCCAACAGAGCCGCCCCGCCGTCGCCCCCGCGGAGCAGGTCAACCGTCGTCTTCGTCGGCGCCGACGCACGCGAGTCGTCCCCGTCCTTCGCGGGCTCCTTCTTGCCTATGCCGAAGAGCTCGGCCCACTTATTGGTCGCCGCGCCGCCGCACGTGAACCTCGCGGCGACGCGCACGGTCCCGTCGTCGTCCACGGTCCTGACCTCGTATGTGCACGCTCGCATCCGGTGTAATCTGTTTCGTCGGTGCCCATCCACCGTGGCCCTCACCACCGCCTCCACCAGCCGCTCCTTACCCGCGCGCACGCTCCCGTCCTGATCGTACATGGATACGTGTCCTATTCCCTCCTCGGTGCACCACACCGCCAGGTTCGCAAGCTGCGTCAGGCATCGAGGGTGCATGGCATCGTCCTGGTCGTTCACGACAGCCGCGATGCACCTCGGGGGAGGCGGCCTCTCCCCCGCGATCCAGTCCCACCGCCACCCCGGGTCCTGGATCCCGATCAACCTGGCCACAGACGCCTGTGACTTCCTCGCGGCGAACATCAACCCGCGTCTCGGCTCCAGGAACGCCAAGCCCATCGCGTGGAAGGCTCGGTCCACGCAAGCCTTGGCGAAAGATCGGAGCAGGAAGTACAGGTTCAGCAGGCTCCACAGGTATCGCGCGACGCGGCTCCCGAACCCAGAGTCGCGCTCCATCGTCGTGGACACGCTCATGGCACGCGCGTCACGAGTGATTCGAGCGCACGCTGGGACCGACGCAGACTCTCCCAGGGCGCTGCGAACTGTGACGAGACGGCTCGCTGCATTGTTTTTGTCGTCACCGAGAAAACTTCAGCTGATGAGAGTCAGCAGGTCCCCGAGGAGGGTTGGCGCGGGAGCGTGGGAGAGCGATTGATAATGTGAAATGTTTTTGATCAAAAAGACTGTGTGATTCCACAGCGTGCTGCGTCTAATAAAAAAATGTTTGCAAGTCTCAGTGGGCCTTGACCCTCTTGCTCCTGCCCTTCGCCGGGGCCGCACCCGCCTTGGCACCGGCGTGCCAGTCCTTCTTGTAGATGTCGTACACCTGCTCCTGGATCATGTGGGTCATGTACATGCAGATGTGAACGGGCACGAGGTACGGAAGCGCCGCGCGGAAGGTCGCCATCTTGTGGAAGCCCAGCAGACCGACGATGGACCCGATGATCATGGGATGCGGCACGTACCCGTAGGGGAACTGGGACACAAAGTTGGGCTTCATCACGCCGAGCTCCACGCCAAAGTAGGTCTGGTCGATGCCGAGCGCCACGGTGGCGGCGGTGGAGAGGCCGTAGCCAACCACGAGCATCGCGATGGACACGGGATCGTACGTGAAGTTGGTGAGGTAGTTCCAGCACAGGTGCGTGAGCGCGATCGTCTTGAAGAAGACCACGTTACGCTTGAACACGCCAAAGTTGATCTTGTGCCTGTAGTGGTACGTGGCGATGTACATGCAGTAGTGCGTGAAGGAGGTGGCCACCATGAAGAAGTTGGGGTGGATCTTCTGGCCGACGGCGAAGAGCGCGGCGGCGGCGGCGACGTTGTTGAGACCGGCGTACCTCTCGAGCTCCCTCACCCTCTTGGTCCAGAAGATGACGTTCCACGCCATGAACCTCCAGAAGAGGCCGGTGGGGCGGATGGTGGCGAGGAAGAGGTTCCTGGCGGTGGTGTTGTACCAGGTGGCGAGGGTACCGACAACGCTGCCGAAGGGACCGAAGCACTTGGGGTAGACGACGTAGTGGAGCTTCATGGTGATCCTCCTGTCCTTGTTCTTGGTGGGAAGGTCGGCGATGACGTGAATCTCGCGGTTGTAGTCAAAGCCCACGGCGTCGCCGTCGCTGAGGCAGCCGCCTCCGCGCTCCATGGTGAACAGGGTCTCGACCTGGACGTTCTCGTTCACGGCGAGCATGACGCGGTACACGTGGCACCAGGGCCACACGCTCCACGGTCCGTCGCAGTGCTGGGTGTAGAACACGGTGTCCGAGTTGTTGTTGTGGTGGCTGGACGCCACGTAAATCTCGTTCATGGCCGGGATGGCCTGCACGTTGTACAGGTCGGGCCTGAACCTGTCGTAGAACATGCCCATCATGGCGTCGCACGACATGCAGTGGGAGAAGGCATCCTTCACCTTGCCCTCGAGCTTCTGGTACCACCAGTGCGCGGTGCACGTGCGGTCGGGATTGGCGGCGGTGACGAAATCGTACACGGTTTTGCGCGCCGCCGAGTCCGCCTTGTTCGAGAGTTTGCACCTGACGACGTAGTTGTGCGCGACGATCCACTCGGCGAAGGATGCCTTCATGTTGACGAGGGCGTCGATGCACAGCGGGAGGAGGAAGTAGGTGTGCTCGAGGAGGAGCGCGAGGAAGGTGGGGGAGGCGGATTGGTACGTGGACTGGAAGGTCTTCTCGCCGGTGATGATGTGCGCGAGCTCCTGGCCGATGTACGCGAAGCCCATGAGCTTAAGCGCGTCGTAGGTCTCGAGCATGGGAGCGATGTGCATCGTGACGGCGGCGAGGCCGGCCATCATCGCGGAGGTGGCGACCCAGAGCTTGAAGTCGCCGAGCGTCACGAGCAGAGAGGCCACGTACGCGCCGACCGCGATCTGGAAGTGCTGCTCGGTCACCGCGGGGTGGTTGAGCAGGAGAACGAGCGCGGCGATGATACCAACGGGGGTAGTCACCATGTGCAGCGCGACGTTGAGGGAGTTGGTGTGGTACGCCCGGAAGCGCACCGCCAGATCCCCATAGGAAGAATTGGCGCCCATCTTACTACGTTTTCCCAGAACCTTGGCCGACGATCCACGATCCGATCGGTGAAAGAAGGCGCTCGCGGGTGCTCCGAGGAGGCGCGAGTCGCGGCGCGGGGTGTCTCCACGCGCGGGGTGAGGCGGTGACGCGGACGGTCACTGCTCTCGGTGTTGTGACTGGACGGACGCGCGGAGGGCGCGGGTTCAGCTTCAAACGGACTCCAAACGGCGACGTGGTCGGGTCGACGTGTCTGAGCCATAGGCTGAGATACTCGATCCGTGCTGATCACCCGCACGGGCTGTGGTTACGGAAAAATAATAAACATATAAATAAGTTGAATTACGGCCGATGTAAACGAGTATTTGGTGTAAATTGGCTTAACATGTTTGTCAAAATCACATTCCAATAAGTCTCACTTCTGAGTTCTACGCGTCCCGAGGCTCCACCACGGCTTCTCCGTCGCCTTGCTTCCCTTGAGGAACTTCTGGTACTCCTTCTGCATCGCCTTGACCTCCTTCTCGTCCCACTCGGGCGCCTCGCCCATCTCGGCGCCGTCGAAATCGTCGTCGTTCGCGGCGGCGCGGTTCTTCTCCCTGACGTCGTCCCTCGAAGGAGCCGCGCCGTCGCCCAGCGCGGACGCCACGCGGGACCTCTGCGTCTCGCGATCCTCCGCGAGCTGCTTCTCGAGCACATCCCTCTGCCTGCTCCGCGCGTCGGGGTCCCCGCCCGAGGGTCCGTCCCGAGGCGCCGGGCGGTCGACATCGGAACCCGAACCTCCGCCGGGGAGGAGGATGGCGAGCGCCAAGCCGCCGAACATGGCGACGCCCGTGCCCACCAGCGTCGAGGGCGATAGCCCGGAGATGGTGGACAGCTTGGCGACAGGCGCGGGTGGTTTGGCGTCGATGGCGGTGGCGTACTCCGTGATCTCCTCCCGGATGGGACCGAGGGTGCGCGCAGTGCTGGACTTGACGGCGGCGATTGAATCGGCGGCGACAGTCTTTGTTCGGGCGGCGGCGACGTTGACGGCGTCGACAAACTGGCCAGTCGCGGGCGTCGACGACTCCGCCGACTTTTTCTTGGGGTCGGCCGTCTGCTTCTTCGCCTTGGCAGCCTCAGCCTTCTTGGCAGCCTCGGCCTTCTTGGCAGCCTCAGCCTTCTTGGCAGCGTCAGCCTTCTTGGCAGCTTCAGCCTTCTTGGCAGCGTCAGCCTTCTTGGCAGCGTCAGCCTTCTTGGCAGCGTCAGCCTTCTTGGCAGCGTCAGCCTTCTTGGCAGCCTCAGCCTTGGCCTTGTCAGCCTTGGGATCGGACTTTGGCTTCTCGGCAGCCGGCTTCGCCTGCTTGACCTCGGCAGCCTTCGCCTTCGCCTTCGCCGCGGCTTCCTTCGCCCGCTCCACCGCCCGAGCCTTCGCCTTTGCCGCCTCCGCGCCAGCCTTGTCCATCGCAGCCTTGGCCCTCGTCGCCGTCTCCGACGCCTCCCTCTGCACGCGCTCCTTGACCTCAGCCGCCTTGACCTTGGTCTGTTCCTTGACCTCAGCCGCCTTGACCTTGGCACGTCCGATGTTCACCTCCCGGGTAACCTTGGCCTTGGCGTCGTTGGCTGCTTTATCGTCGGCGGTGCGGGCGCGCTGCTCGGCGACGGCTCGGTCCCGCGCAGCCGCCGCGTCAGCCTGCTTGGCGGCAGCCTCCGCCGCCTTGGCCGCCTTGATCTCGACATCCTTGGCGCGTTGCCCCTCCACCCGGGCCCTGGTCTCGGCCGCGACTTTCTCCGCGTTGGGCTTGGCCTCCGCCTCGGCTCGCTTCTTGGCGTCGGCAACCTGCTTGAGCTTCTCCTTCGCCGCCGCCTTGAGCTCCGCGGCGCGCGCCCTGTCCGCCGCCTTCTTCTCCTTGGCGAGCTCGGCAGCCTTCTCGGCGGCAGCCTTAGCCTTGGCGGCCGCCTCGGCCAGCTTCTTCTCCTCGGCGGCGACCCTTCTCTCCTCGGCGGCGCGCTCCTTGCGAAACTGCTTTTCCGATTTGGGCGAGTCGGCGAGTTCCTTAAGCCGCTTGGCCTCGGCGAGCCTCTCCTCCCGTTGGCGTTCGAGCGCGAGCTTCTCCACCCTGGCGGACTCGATCCACGCCCTGCGATTGGCCTCGCGCTTCAACGCCTCCTGCATGCGCTCGGATCGCTGCTCGGCGTCGACCCGCCGCTGCCACTCGGCAACCTTGCGCAGCTCCTCAACCTCCGCCGCCCTCGCCGCGGATTGCGTCTGGGCCTTGGCCTCCTCGGCTTCGATCTGCGCGGCGCGCATCTCCCTGTACCGAACCTTGAGCGGGCGATCGTCCACGGGTGCCTTGCGCGCCTCCAACTCCTTCGCCTTGGCTTCGCGCTCTTTCTGCAGCTTGGCCCGCTCGCGCTTCGACAGCTTGGCCTCGTCGGCGAATTTCTTCTTGCGGACGTAGACGGACCACGCCGCGAGCGCGGCCGCGGACGTGACCGGGAACGCCCACGGATGCGGGTCGGGTTCCTCGTCCCACTCCTCCTCCTCGTCCTCGTCGTCGGGGTAGTACCACTCCTCGGTCTCCTCGTAGCCGGAGGAGGATGCGCCGTTGTACGATAATTCCCTCGGAGCGCTTCCATTAACGGCGCCAGCCTCCGATCCCGTCGCCCGATCGCCCTCGACGCCGTCGACGGCGGACGTGCTGGCGGCGGATTCGGCCATGGCGATGACCCGCTCCCTCAGGGTCCCATCGGAAACGGCGTCGCGGTTCCATCGCGGGCGCGGCGTCGCGGTCGCCGGGGTCGACGCTCCCGCGAGGCGGTTAGCGTGTCGATTATTGCATCGCCGGGGACGCGCGCGGTTGGCGACCGCGGGGGTCGCCGCACCCGCCGCTCGCGCGACCGCGTGCATGACGGTGACGCCTCAAAGACGACGAACGGTCGATTCGAGGTGCCAGGGCTCCCAGAGCCGCTCGGAGCGCCTTCCTTATGCGACGACCGACGTTTCGAACGGCTACGTATCGCCTCCGCCTCTCGTTTGAGTTGTTTGAACAAAGATAGGGCCAATCGCCAGTCTGCCAGTTGAGAATCCCCATATAAGTTCTTGAGTTAATAGACTGGACGGATGGACCGAGCAGGCAGTTTTTTTGGCAATCGATAACCAAAAAGTTGGCGACCGGTCTCACACTGTCCCTCCCGGCGTCGGGCCACGTCGGAGATGAACACCGCGGCGGCTCGATCGACCACCGCGTCGTGCTCGTCCTCGGTGGCGAGTGCACGGCGCAACATCGACCGTCACGGCCGACCGCGCGCGGCGACCATGTTCGGAGGCAACAGCTCTTCGTCCTCCTGCACGAGGGTTGACATCGTCGGGGCGTCGAAGGGCTCTGGTCAGCAGAGACCCGGTCGTGGGCACAGATCGTCGCGACTCGCCGTGGCCGCGGACGTATCCCGCGGCGGGCTCGTCGTGGATCGCCTCGAGTTCACCCCCGTGAACAGCGGCACGGTGGTGCTGAAGGAGGTGAACCTCCGCATACCCCCCACGGGGTTGAACCTCATCGTGGGCCGATCGGGTTTCGGCAAGTCCACCCTCCTGCACCTCATCACCGGACTCAGCGAGCCCACCGGGGGTGTCATCACGTTCACGGACCAGCGTGAGTACGGTCACATGAGCGCCGCCGCGCGTCTGGAGCGGGTGGGGCTGGTCTTTCAGTTCCCGGAGAGGCACTTTTTGGGCAAGGACATGCTCGGAGAGCTGACCTTCGGGTGGCCACAGAAACCCGAGGCGTTCCCCAAGCGACGCGCGCTGGCCTTGAAGCTGCAGGATGCGCTGTATTCGGTGGGCATGTCCAACTTCCCGCTCGACACACCCGTCACGTCCCTCTCCGGCGGATACAAGCGAAGGCTCGCGCTCGCCATCCAACTCGTGCGAGATCCGTACGTGCTGTGCCTGGACGAGCCGCTCGCGGGGCTGGACTGGAAAGCCAGGGCCGAGGTCGTGAGCCTGCTGGCGGACTTACGGAAAGAGCGCGCGGTGGTGGTGGTGAGCCACGACGTCGAGGAGATCTCGCCGGTGACGGACCGAGCGTTTAGGATGGGAAAAGGCGGCGTCCTCACCGACGCCCCGGAGCTCGCGCGCGCGGGGGGGAACCCGTTCGGAAGCGCCGCGAACGAGTTTTCATCCTTCTAGACGCGCGGACTGCGACGTCGACGCGTGCGGTCGGTGAACGTGCGACACTCATTCATAGGACACGTGTCGGTAGGTAAACGAATCGTATTTGTATTCAGTAGAAGAACAACCTGGTAGAAATCTTTGGTGGTACAACCCATAACCCCCAACACCCCAAACGAAATCGAACACAGAACGCACAACCGACCCAATCGCCGAACGTGATCCATCACGCGGGCATGGGCATGGGTCCGTCGCCGTCGCCCCCAAACTCCGTCTCGCACTCCTTCTCGGGCTCCGCCAAGCCGTGCTGAGCGACGTGAGCGAGTTTCCACGCGTTCTGATCAAACGCCTCGGCCCAGGTCCCCGCCCCCTCGCCCGCGAACTCGAGCAGCGCGGCGTTGGCGACGCCGAGCCTGACGCTCTCGCCGGCGAAGTCCGTCGCCGCCTCCTCCCAGCCCTTGTTGTGCCCGATGACCATCACCGTCCGCACGCGATCGTCGCGGCCCCCGTCCTTCTCCACGAGGCTGGACACCGTCTCCCGGAGGTGATCCGCGGTGAGTCCGTCCATGGCGGCGAAGGCGTAGAGCGATCCCATGAAGTGGGTCTCAGCCATGCCGAGGGGAGTGTGCGTTCGCACCATCTCGCCGAGTGTCTCCCTCGAGCGCGTGGACGCGGAGCACAACACCAAGTCCGGCTCGGCCCAGCCCTTCGACACCAGCTCGCCGCACAACTTCGACGCCGCGGTCCGGCCCCAGGACGTGAGCGGCCTGTCGTGATCGCGAAGATCTGCGTCCTGCGTGCAGCTATCGCTGTGCCGGAGGACGATCATGCGGAACGGGGCGCTTCCCGACGCGCCCGCGGACGCCGAGATCCGCACCGCGTTCGGGCCCCTCTCAGAGTACGCACCGCGGGAGCGCGGGAGGGGCCTCGCGCAATATCGAAGACGCGCGCACGAGGCATCGCGCGAACCGACGCGCGGGCTCACGCGGGGAAGCGAACGCTCCACCCGGAATCCGATACTCACAGCCGCGGCCATCTCTGACGTGCACCGCGTGGAAGCAAGTGAGCGTCGACGAGGGTTCTTGAAATCCAGCTGGCAAACACGCGCCTGTGAAATCGTCCGTCGGCCATTGGAAGCGACGATATTTCCACGTGTATTTCAACCCAATTAGCTTCAACGCCACACCATTTGCTCTACCATGGACCCAATCTAGTCTAATTTAAAAAATCGCCCCAAATCGCCCCTTCGCAAACTAAAAAGGCCACACGAGGAAAGTTCCATCAGAACATCCACAACACTCGGCTGCTCGGCTGCTCGGCTGCTCGAGCACGTGGAATTAGCACTACCTTTTCCACAATCGGGGAAGGCCGAGGGCCACGGAGGGCATCGACCGGGCGATCGATGAGTTACAGACGGGTGCTCGTGCTCATCAAGCAGACCGCGTTCGATGCTTACACCGCGCAGCAGCGCATCGCGGCGGCGGCGGGACACACCCTGTCCTACGAGGCCGTTCGCATGGATAGGTTACGCGAGAGGCACGACACGCACATGATGCAGGTGGACAGGATAACGGAGTGGCTCACCGCGCGGGGCGTTGACCTGACCTCCGTCATGCGCGACGATGCGACGCAGGACCACGTGCGCGAGGCTGACCTCGTGCTGGCGCTCGGGGGCGACGGGACCACCCTCATCGCGTCCCACCTCCTCCGCGACCACCGCGGCCCGCCCCTCCTCGGAGTTAACACCGACAGGGCGTCAATCAACGACCTCGCGACGCTCTATCGGTCCAGCGAACCGGTGGACATGCGACGAAGCACCGGGCACCTCTGCGCCACGACCGCGAGCGGCGACATGGAGAAAACACTCACCGAGGTGCTCAACGGCGACGTATCGCCCACGGAACTCGCGAGGATCAGATGCGTCGTCGCCGGCGAAGAACTCGCGCCCGCGCTCAACGACGTCCTCATAGCGCACCCGTCGCCCGGGGCGGTGTCGCGGTACAGCGTCCACGTGGGCGGTGCCGTTCCCAAGTACACGGACGAGTACGCGGCGGCGGAAGGGCGGCTGAACGCGCGGCTCGCGATGCCAAAGTCGGACCTGGAGAAGCTCCAGAACGATCCGGCGAGAACCGACTGGAAGAAACGCGGACCGCCGCTCTGGTTCCACGTCAGGAGCAGCGGGCTACGAACGTGCACCGCGAGTGGAAGCACGGCGGCGATGCGAAGCGCGGGCGGGGAACCCATGCACTATCTCTCACGGCGGATGCAGTTCATGGACCGCGAGCCCATATACCACGACCACGCTCCGCCCCCCAGCGACGGGCACGGGTTCTACGAGGACGGCAAGGAGATGTGCCTGCGGTGGAACAGCCGCGTGGGGACGGTGTACCTGGACGGCGCTCACGTGACGCACGAGGTTAAGATGGGGGATAGAGTGACGCTCAGCACGAACGCGCCGCCGCTGAGGCTGTTCACGAGCGCGTGGTTTCGGCGGAACCACGCAGATCGATGGCCGACTCTGCGGAAGCCAGACTCCGCGGGCGAGGACGATTGGATAATAGAGTGAGAGAGGATGAGGATGAGGATGAGGATCAGGAGAATGATGACGAGGAGGAGGAAGAAAAGGGCGTTCCGTACGCGCTCGATTAGTCGTAGTCGGTTGTTATTAGAAATTCACTCCCACGTGCGAGAATGATTTCGAGATCGGTGACTAGCCCTCCACGCCCATGTACCGCCATTCCGCGTACTGGTCGGGGTTCTCCAGCATGGGGAACCCTCCCGACGACGCCACCCCTCGCATCGCGTCCGCGCAACCCTCGCCGCCAAACTCCAAACCGATGGCCTTCCCCTTGCACAGCTCCGGGTGATACGCGGCGCCGCCCCCCGTCAGGAACGACGTCGCCCACGCCTCCGTGAACTGGCACCTGTTGGTGCGAACCAGGGACACCTTCGCCGCGTGTGCCATGTCGCAGATCTCCCGGGCCATGTGGGCGTCGCACGCGGGAACCAGGATCAGACAACCCTCCTTGGTTGAACCCGGCGGCGGCCTCTCGCCCAGAGTCCGCACGCACAGCGGCGGCCTGGCGCCATCCGCGAGCGCCGCCGCGATGCCCTCGAGCTCGGGAACGTCGGGGAGGGGTTCGAGGACGGAGATGGCGGTGCGGTCGGGTGGCATGAGGGACCACGTGGCGTCGTCGGGGTTGAAGTTGTATATGTGGCTCCAGAAGTTCTGCCACTCCGAGATGCCGGCGCTGCGCATCTGAGCCTCGAGCCCCTCGTAGTGGAAGTCCCAGCACCCGAAGCGCATGTTAGTGGAGGTCTCGATGATCGGGCGGGTGGTGACGTGCAGGTGGGTGTCGACGTCCTTGCAGTCCCTGCAGCGGTACTGTCGGCACATGAACACGCACGTGCAGTCGGAGCAGTCGCGCATGAAGATGCTCCCCGTCGTCGGTCCCACCACGATCTTGCATCGCACGCAGTCGTCGATCATGAGCGAGTCGCACTCGTCCAGGATGTAAATCTCGCAGTCCTCGCAGCTGTCGATGACAAACTGCTGCCCGTTGATGGTCCCGGGGGCCTTCACGAGCTTCTCGCCGGTGCGCTTCACGTAGATGAAGTCCTTCGGGTCGAGCTTGGGCTTCGCGATGAGGGGCTCGGTCTTGGCATCCGGTTTGGTGCTGGACGTGGGCTTGCGCGCGGGGGCGGCGTTACCGTCCTCGGTCTCGCCGCCGACCGCGTACCTCGAGCCTTTGTCTTCTTTGGAGAAAAGGCAACCCATGATTCAGAGCCCGAGTCGTCCGTGCGGCGAGCTCTGGCACTACTCCGCGGGCACGATTCGGTTAATTGTCGATCAGATGCCATTCTACTACCCCTCGCTGTCTGACCAAAGTCGGATTTTATATTTGAGGACTCGTTCGGTTCGTTGTGATGACGCGTGTTACAATGCCGGACTATCGTGGCGCGAGCTTGAGCCTATCTTCGAAGGTTCGCTCCTCCCCTTTCCCCTTGCGCACCCGCCGTTTGACGCGAACGCGGAAGACGAAGAACATGAGCGAGTTGTAGAGGAAGAAGCACCTCGGGTACGTCAGCTCGCCCTTGATGTCCCCCTCGAGCTTCCTCCACTCCACACCCTCCGCCACCGCGGGCTGCGCCAGGTCCGCAGCCTTGCCCGCGGACTTCACAACCTCCCTGCCCAGGCTCTGGAGCAGCCTGCCGTCCTCGCGCGTGGGCGGCGACACCCGGTCCCACTCCTCGCCCGCCACCCGGCTGTGCAGGTACCGGCACAGCCTGCGCCGGCGCCTGCTCGCCCACGTGTCGAAGGACACCGCGCGTCCATCCTTAGACGCGGGCACGTCATCCGCCCACACCACGAGCGCGTTGGCCAGCGCGCGGGCCGCGAGCGCCGCCGCCCTGTTAGCCTCCGTCTCCACGGGGTTACCCCGCACCACCTCCCGAAACGCCGCCTCCACGCCGCCCAAGGACTCGCACTGCCGCGTGTACTCCCTCAGCGCCGCGTCCACCGCGGAGCGATGCGCACGGAGCGCCGCGGCAGCCGCGGCCACCCCGTCGCTCTCCGCGACCGTCGTCGTGGTCTGCCTGTACTCCGCGGACTCGTTCGGATCCTCCTCCTCCTCGGACGAAGACGACGGCGCCAAGGAGTCGCCGAAGTGAACGGTGTAGTCCATCAGCCTGTCCAGGAAGTGGGGTTCCAGCGCCGCGTCCGCCGCGCCGCCCTCGAGCTCGTATCCGTGCGCGTCGGCAGCCTCCACGAGCCCCCGCGCGCACGCCGCCACCGCCGCGGCTTTGCTCCAGCCCAGGCGTTTTCCCCGGGTGGAAAAAGTCACCGCCAGCACCCCGCCGTCGGCGACGGAGTGCCTGGAGAAGACGTCCCAGAGCTGCTGCTCGCGCTGCTTCACCGCGCCGCAGTGGTCCAGGTAGACCAGGTTCAGGGGCGGCGCCTTGGGGTCCCGTTTCCTCAGAACCTCCGCGACGTCGGCGGCGTACGGCGTGCACGGCGACCCCGCGCCCCTCAGCGACTCCACCACGTGCGTGTGCTGGTTGGGCACGAGCACAGACTTTTTCGGGAAGCCCAGCCCTTCGTTCAGCTCGAGGGCCTCGCGCTCCAAGTCCGCCTTGGTCGCGCCCGCGCCGTGCGCACCCCTCGCGGCGGCCACGCGCTTCGACGCCTTTGCCTTGACGTTGTCCCACCAGTACCGCCAATCCGCACCCTTCCCTTTCCGGCCGAGCTCCACCGAGCCGCGCAGGTACGGCGCCGCTTGCACAACCTTACCCTCAAACTCCTCAAACTCCTCCGTCCCTTCGTCCTCGAACGAGTACCCGTCGTCGAGGGAGTCGTCGTCGAGGGAGTCGAAGCTGTTGGACATGCTGTCGTACACGGTTCCGTACGAGTATTCACCCTCGACGGGTTCATCCACGGGCGCCATCGGCGACGTGAGCCACGACATGAACCGACCGGCGGGACCCTTCGACTTATTCGCCCGGTCCGTCTCTCCCCCAACCCCGAAGTAGCTGAACGCCGTGGACAGCTTCTCCGACGTCTTGGCATCCGACGCGTCCAGCACGAGCGCCGCGGCGTCCGACGGGGGAAGCCGCCTGTGCGCCGCCGCGCCCACCGCAGCCGCCGCGACGACCGCGTTGGTCAGCGCCTTGTCGGGGTTGACCTTGTTCCGTTCACCCGGCGTCGCGTAATCGTCCGAGCGCCACTGGCACAGGAACGTCCCTTTGTGCAGCGTGGCGAGGTACTCCTGTTCCCGCCGTTCCATCTCCTTGCGCGCGTCCGCCGCGTAAGCCCCGGGCCGCCGTCGCAGGCAAGCCGTCAGCGCCGCGAGAGCCGCGCCGATGACGTACCACGCGGCCAAGCCAAACGTGGTCAGCGCCTTACTTTGTCCCGCCGCACCGGTCCTGTATATAGCCTGCTCCACACCCACGAGAGCGCCGAACCCGCCGGACACCGCCACCGCCGCGAGCCAGACGGCCAGTCCGAGGACGACGGCGACGACGGGTCTCGACCACGCCGCGCACGCGTGAGCGGCGGCGGCGTGCCTGGCTTCGCACGCGCTGAACGTGGACTTCTTGAGCTTGGCGTACGCCAGGTGCTGGGCCCTGCTCTCCTTCATGGCCTTGATCCTCCGTTCCCTGTCCGCCACGGTCTTGGCGGTGGCCGGCGCCAGGGTTCGCGGGAGGTTAGCCGCGGTCATGATGGTCAAAAAGCGCAAATTGAGCTCGAAGAATCCCGCGGTGAGCGCAGCCACCACCGGCGCGACGACGGTGGACACGAGCGCGCCCTCCGCGAGCCCCCCGAGCGCCTCCAGCGCCGCCGCGTCGAGCGCCGCGCTCAAGTTTCCAAAGTCGAACGTGGTGAAGTCGAGGAACATGACGTGCTTGACGCTGGACCACACCGCCCACACGACTCCCACGACGGCGACGAGCGCCCAGAGCGAGCGCGCGATCCTCGGGACGGTGCCGTGCCCGAGGCTGGGAGGCCATCGAAGCCTCTTGGAGCTCGGTCCTTTGCCGTACAGGGTATCGCCGTCCGGGGACGGCTCGTACATCTCGTCGTCGTCGTCGTCGGGGACGTAGGAGCCCTCCTGCCATTTCCGGACGGCACGAACGCGCTCGTCCTCGTCTATCCTGACGTCGTCCAGCTCGTCGCCCCAGGAGTATCCGACCGGTTGATCGATACGAAGCGGCGCATCCTCGGCGACGGGCCCGTCGTCGGGGTCGACCCAAGGGTTGTACCTCTGCGTCGCCGCGCGCACACGAATCGCGCCCCGAGAGTCCCACACACGACGTCGGCTCAATGCTGGGACGAGCCGGCTCGACGGTTCCGCCTCGGAACCCCCGCGCGATGCCGGGCGCGACGCGCTCACCCTGGCGCGCAGCCGATACCTTCCGGGCGGTCGGACCGGTGCGACCATCGAACCGGTCGCGGTCGCGTGCCACATCGTCGCGACAAAACCCCCCACGGTCGTGCGCGCGCCTGTAATGCGCCCACCACCCGTGCCCTAGACACCTACCTCTTCGTTAACTCGCGCCAAAAGGTCCGCCCTTGAGCCCGGCTTTTTTGTGACCTTCCATATTCGAGCTCTTCGATTCTCGCCGCCAATGCGGACACGTGATTGGCCAGCCCACCAGTTTAGGGAATGACTCAAGAAAGGACCCAAGAAAGTTTGAGCAGACAGCTTGCCGATTTTTGGAGATCCTCGCCCGGGTTTTGGCTTTGGAAGCACAGATG
>Ga0209631_10002581_pt1 | contig 21553 bp, 12 predicted proteins | sample COG_08_FD_184752 | JGI IMG/M metagenome (GOLD analysis project Ga0209631, IMG submission 184752) | Pelagic Microbial community sample from North Sea - COGITO 998_met_08 (SPAdes) (version 2) | ecosystem: Environmental > Aquatic > Marine > Neritic zone/Coastal water | place: Helgoland, sampling... | reverse complement strand
ATCCTCCTCCAAATTCTGAAAATCAATATCCAAACCATAAGACCATTGAACCGCCTCTGTTCCAAAAAATTGAGACATTGTCATAATCGTTTGCACCGCCATGCTAAAAACAAAAAAGGAAAGTAAATATCTTTTTAATCTTTTTATTTTAGAGAACTCTTTCCAAACTCCTTTTAGCTCTTTAAATCCTTTCGATAGTAATTCTCTTTTTGTTCCATCAAAATCCTTCTGATACATATCTCCAGGCAATTTCCTATAAGTTAATTGGGCAAACCCAATCCACCAAACGCCTACTAGTAAAAAACTATACTCTGGAGGAACATTAAACCCCATTACTAATACTAGACATATAACTAATAATATAGCGCTACCAAAATATCCCATAGAAAACCCCTTTGCACTAATCCTATCATGATCATGAGGCATAGCAATTTCTGGCAAATACGCATTATAAAAAACCAAACTTCCCCAAAAACCTATATTAGCCATCATGCAAAACAACAGGCCCATCTCAACGGGGTAATAATCCCAAAAAAACAAGCATACACATGCTCCTGCCCCTATATAATTAAAAAGCCGCATAAACACTTTCTTACTCCCGGAGAAATCTGCAATTCCGGATAATATAGGAGATAAAACACTTACGATTAATAATGATATCGCTATTGCATAAGAGTATATTTCTACACTATCGAATTTATAACCAAACACAACCGAATCACTTCCAACCTTACTTTTATAAAACAGTGGAAATATAGCGGTCGTAATTACCAATGGATAAACCGAATTAGCCCAGTCATACATGACCCAAGCTTTAATTACTTTTTTATCTCCTTTGCTGAACGACACTTTCCTCTTTTTAATATTGGATGAAGATATAACTTTTATTCATAAAAAAACCGTTCAGAAATCTGAACGGTTTCAACTTAAACATTTGAATTCTTACTTTACTAAATCAACTTCAACTCGTCTATTTTTAGCTTTATCAAGTCTCGTCACTCCTTTTGCATTTGAAGCTCCTTCATCCACAGATTTAATAGTAATTCTACTTTCATCTATACCTTTTCCGACTAAATAGGCTTTTACTTTTTCTGCTCTCTTCTTTCCTAATTCTTTGATACTTCTATTTTCTGGATCAGCTTTTTGAGCATCTAGTTCTTCTTGATCTGTACGTCCAGTAAGTTCTAATTTAAATTCTGGGTCTCCATTCATTATTGTTCCCAAATTATCCAAATCCTTAATCATCAACCGTTCAATTTTAATACTTAAAATATCAAAATAAACTGTTGTCAATTTTATTTGCTCTTCTACCGTATAGCCATCCTCACTAATAAAATCTTTATGGTAAACCATAGATTCCAAAATCTTAGCTTTCATTTGATTTGAACAGTCACAATCTGCAGGATCCTCAATAACAAACACTTCAACCTGATCAATGTAATAATATGCTTTCGGTATTTGCGTTCCTTGAAAGTTTTTTAACTTTTTCAACTTTTCAAATTTCGTGTCCTTATTATTATGGAAATTTCCAATAACTAAAAACTTTTCTTTCCCAGAGGCCTTGTAAACTCCACAAACAGGTTCCCAGTTGTAACGAGCATTTAAAACTTTATTTCCAGGAAGCAACACAACTTGATTAAATTCTTTCTCCTTTTCGAAAATAATATCCGTTTTTGATTCTTCTTCCAATGGGTTCTTACCAAGATATGCTCCAAGATTGTTTACTGCATATTTAGATAGATCAGACAAACTTACATAGTACTTAACGCAATACTCAACGTCTTTTGTCAGCGACCCCAATAAATGAGTTTGAATGTAAGTACGAGGCTCTTTATTATTATAACTGTAAGCAACTATCCCCGCATATCTATTCCCATCCATTGGAAATTCTTTACCATAAATATTGTTTGGTGCTGAACAAGGTTGCGCTCTCGTTTTATCAAATAAATCAGCATTCAAATCTGTTGGTGACTCCCAATTTTCTGCCACAGTAATTTGTTTCAATTTTTTCAACTTCCCCTTACCCGTGCTTTCAAAGCTTGGGTTTGTCACCAGATTATCATCATCTTGAGCAAATTTATTAATTGCAAACATTACAAGCAATCCAAAAAATACCAACTTTTTCATATTTTTAGCTTTTATATTCTTTTACTGTATCAACAAAGCATCGTACTTTATCAGGATGCATATCTGGATAAACTCCATGACCTAAATTAGCGATATGACGATTGGGACCAAAACTACTAAGCATTTTACTTGTTTCCAACTTAATTGTATCAAAATCAGAATAAAGCATGCAAGGATCCAAATTGCCTTGCAACGTTTTATCTTTTCCAATCAACTCTCTACTCTTCTGAATGTCCATGTTCCAGTCCAATCCTATTGTATTACAATTCAGCTCACCCATTTCTTTTCTTGCGAAATATGCCCCTTTAGCAAAAACAGTAACTGGCACTTCATTTATTGCGTTGCAAATCATACTTACATATTTCATTCCAAACTCCAAATACTGCTCGTAGCTAAGTATCCCAGCCCACGAATCAAAAATTTGAACAATATCTGCCCCCGCTTTAATCTGCGCCTTTAAGTACTTAATTGTTGTTTGCGCAATCTTTTCTAACAGTTGATGGGAAAGCTGCTTATTCGTATAAAGCATTTTTTTTGCCTTGCTGAAAGTTTTGGAACCTTGCCCTTCAATCATATAGGAAAATATTGTCCATGGAGCACCAGCAAAACCAATAAGCGGAACCCTATTATTTAATTCCTTTTTCGTGACTTTTATCGCTTCCATTACATAATGAAGTGTATCATCAACATCTGGAACATTAATTTTTTCTAAATCCGCTAGAGTCTGAATTGTTTTTTCAAAATAAGGTCCTTTATTTTCAATCATTTGATATTCTAACCCCATTGCTTCAGGGACAACTAGAATATCTGAAAAGATAATTGCTGCATCCACTCCCAAAATATCTACTGGTTGAATTGTGACTTCCGCAGCTAATTCTGGTGTTTCTACCAATTCTTTAAACCCGCTCAAGCTTTGTCGAATTGCCCTATATTCAGGTAAAATCCTACCTGCTTGTCGCATAATCCAGACAGGTGTTCGTTCTACTGTTTCACCTCTTGCTGCTCTTAAAATCAAGTCATTTTCATATCCCATAGTGGACAAAGGTAAAAATCATGTTTTATTTGATAGCTATTAGTTTGTTATAATTATTAAATAAAGTATTTACCGTATTAGAAAAACATGAGTTATTTATTCTCTAAGCCCTAGTATAATAGAATCTAGCTTTCACCAATTCATTATCAATCGTCTAAACAGCGGATTGAGAGCTTTAAAAGGTTTTTATTATAAAAGTTCCTCCACCATAAAATTAAAACACAACCTCTAGTTTTATAGCTTGCACACTATTTATAGGGCAAACACCTTATGATATTGTCACTTTTTTCTATTAGGATTGGTTTATTCGTTACAATAGTTTAACCCTTTTTATTTAAATCCATCTACTTACGATACTAATGCTTAATTTTACTCTATCAAAAACTTACGTGGAAAATCAATACATAGTTGCATTAGATCAAGGAACTTCAAGCTCAAGGGCTGTTTTATTCAATAAAGCGGGGCAAATTATTGCTATTGAGCAACAAGAATTTGAACAACTATTTCCAAAACCAGGTTGGGTAGAACATAATTGTAAAGAAATTATTGAATCCCAAACTTTAGTGTTTCACAATCTTTTAGTAAACAATTCAGTCTCTCCTTCCGAAATTGATTCTGTAGGAATTACAAACCAAAGAGAAACAACCGTTATTTGGAATAAAACAACAGGAGAACCAATTTGCAATGCCATTGTTTGGCAAGACAAAAGAACCTCCAATTTATGTTCGCAATTAAAATCAGAAGGGCATGAAGAACACTTTAAAAAATCTTCTGGACTCGTTATTGACTCCTATTTTTCAGGAACTAAAATCAACTGGATACTCAATAATGTTAAAGGTGCTAAAAAGTTAGCTAAAGACAATAAATTACTTTTTGGAACAGTTGAGACTTGGTTAATTTGGAACCTAACAAAAGGAGAAATTCATGCAACTGATTATTCTAATGCATCAAGAACGCTGCTGTTTGACATTAACAACTTAACATGGGACAAGAAGTCACTTAAAATTCTAGACATCCCAGAATCAATTCTCCCTTCTATTAAAAACAGTTCTGATGACTTTGGTTTTTATGAATACAAAGGGGTGAAAATACCAATTAGAGGAGCAATTGGCGATCAACAAGCTGCATTATTCGGACAATGTTGTTTTGAACCAGGGGAAGCTAAAAACACCTATGGAACAGGATGTTTCATGTTATTAAATACGGGAAGTAAAAGAATTGAAAGCAATAACGGACTACTGACTACTGTTGCTTGGGGAATTGATGACAATATTGAATATGCTTTAGAAGGCAGCATATTTATTGCTGGAGCTGCTATTCAATGGCTAAGAGATGGCCTAAAAATAATAACTGACTCTAATGAAACGGAGCAATTAGCAAAAGAAGCTAACGAAGATGAAGTAATTGTTGTTCCTGCATTCGCAGGATTAGGAGCTCCTTACTGGGACATGTATGCTCGAGGGGCTATCTTTGGACTTACACGCGATACGGGTATATCGGAAATTTCTAGAGCAACGCTTGAATCTTTAGCATTTCAAACCAAGGATGTGCTGGAGGCAATGGAAGAAGATTCAGGAATACGCCTTCAATCCCTTAACGTAGATGGGGGTGCTAGTGCAAACAACTATTTAATGCAGTTTCAATCAGACATATTAAACACACCTGTTAACAGACCTGACATTATTGAATCTACTGCTTTAGGCGCTGCATATATGGCTGGGTTGCATACTGGGTTTTGGAAGAAAGAAGACTTAAAAAAAATGAAATCCATTAACCAGGTTTTCAAACCAAGCATGGAACAAACGATTGCTGACAAGAAATATTTATTATGGGCAGAAGCAGTCAAAAGGTCAATGAACTGGACAAAATGAAAGGACTAAAACACTACTTATTTAACGCTCAAAAAAGAGAAGAAGTTAAAACTCTGTTAGCATCCAAAGAATTTGACGTACTTATAATTGGAGGAGGTATTACAGGAGCTGGAATCCTTTTAGATGCTGCTTCACGAGGACTTTCAGCTGCGTTAATTGAAAAAGAGGACTATGCTTCAGGGACGAGTAGTCGATCAACAAAATTAATCCACGGCGGATTGCGCTATTTAAAAAACTTTGAATTTAAATTAGTTCGGGAAGTCGGTAAGGAAAGAGCTGTAGTCTACAACATAGCTCCACACATCGTAGTACCAGAAAAAATGCTACTCCCTTTAGTTGAAGGTGGGTCATTTGGTAAAACCGGAACTGGTTTTGGCCTTTGGCTATATGATAAACTAGCAGGTGTAACTGGTGAAGACAGAAGAAAAATTCTTTCAAAAGAAAAAACACTTAAAATAGAACCAACATTAAGACATGACAACTTAAAAGGTGCAGGGTATTATGCTGAATACAGAACGGATGACGCTCGGCTAACTCTAGAAATAATTAAAACAGCAGTTCAATTAAAAGGAACTGCAATTAATTACGCAGCCGCAACTGAACTTGTATATGAAAATAAAAAAATTAGAGGCGTAAAGTGCACGGACACCATAACGAAAACTCCGTTTTCAATAAAAGCAAAAAAAATAATCAACGCTACTGGCCCTTGGGTTGATGAATTAAGAGAAAAAGACAAATCATTATCAGAAAAAAAGTTGTTTCTTACTAAAGGAGTGCATATTGTTGTAAATCGAGATAAACTACCAATTAACAATAGCATCTATTTTGATGTAGAGGGGGGAAGAATGATTTTCGCTATACCAAGACAGGAAATTACATATATAGGAACAACAGATACAAAATTTTCAGAAAACAAGAACAGTCCCAAAGCAACCAGAGAAGACGTGCAATATTTAATTGATGCTGCGAACAAAATGTTTCCTGCTGCAGAACTTAAAATCATAGACATATTGTCCTCGTGGTCAGGCATCAGGCCTTTAATTCATGAAGATGGAAAAAACATTTCTGAACTATCAAGAAAAGATGAACTATTAATCTCTAATTCAGGTCTAATAACCATAGCTGGCGGTAAATTAACAGGCTATAGATTAATGGCTAAAAAAGTAGTTGATTTAATTGGCAAACAATTAAACATTAATCATAAGTGTACAACCCAAGATATTAAAATTTCTGGAGGAGAGTTTGACACACCTGACTTAGTTGACAGTTTTATTTTATCCATAAAATCAAGATTAAAATCGTTGAAACTAGCTGAAAAAAAAGCAGAATACCTTGTAAGAACATATGGAAAACAAACTAATTCAATTCTAGAAATATTTGAAAATGAAACATTCAATGTTTTGGTTGAAGCTGAGGTTTGGTTTTCTTTACGCTACGATTCTACAATAACATTAATAGACTTCTTTTTACGAAGAACAGGTAAAATAAATTTCGAACCACTTATGGTCTTGGAAGAAGCGAAAATTACACTTCCGCAATTCGTAGATTATCTAAACTGGGATAAATTAGCAGAAAAATCAGCTCTGAAAGATTTAGAAAACTATTTAACATCTGTAACAACTTTCGGATGAAACAAGTAGATATTAAAATAGAGAAAACCGCACGTTATTTTGTTTTAGGAACTCCAAGTGATAAAATAACTGATGTTTGGTTTGTTTGCCATGGATATGGGCAATTAGCAAAGTATTTTATCAAATGGTTTGAACCTATACTTAATGAAAATACACTCATTGTCGCCCCTGAAGGATTGAGTAGGTTTTATTGGAATGGATTTTCTGGAAACGTTGTAGCCTCATGGATGACGAAAGAGGAAAGAAATTCAGACATTGATGATTACGTTCACTATTTGGACAAAGTGGCAAATGAAGTGCAACATGAATTAATGACAGTCAATATTAACATTTTAGGCTTTTCTCAAGGTGCTAGTACTGCCAGTCGCTGGGCAGCTTTGGGCAAGACTATACCAACCAATCTTATTCTTTGGGCTGGTTCATTCCCAATAGATATTGACTATCTTGAAAACATAGAAAGATTCAATAAGTTTCCATTGCACTTTTTAATTGGAAATTCTGATGAACTATTCTCTGAGGAAATTATTAGGCAATACCTGGTAGAAATTAAACAAAAAGAAATTCAATTTAACCTCTCTAGATATAATGGAGGGCACAAAGTACTACCGAAACCTCTTTTAGAACTGCAGAAAACTCTTTTTAAGTAGCCATATCCTAATTTTCCCGTATTTCGTGAATTTTTACAGTCAATTATAGCTATATTTATTGTCTTAACTTATTTGGTTAAACAACCTTATTCATAATAAAGCAGTCTATTATGATATTAACCTTTCTGAACCCATGAAAACTCTCTTTAGAAACTTAACATTTTTTATCTTGTTATTTTCGTTTTCTGGACTTTCGCAAACTACTATAACTATAGGTTCCAGCTCTTCTACAAATACAAATACAGGGTATCCGGCTCCTTATGGTAATTGGTATTTTGGTGCTAAACATCAAATGCTCATCTTAGCTAGCGAACTAGGTGCGCAAGGAATGACAGCTGGAGAGATCAGCAGCTTAGCTTTTAACGTAGCAACAAATGAAGGAATTCCCCTGACCGATTTTACAATAAAAATAAAAAACACACCAAGCTTAACGGTTACACCTACCTTTGAAACTGGGCTAACAACAATTTATGGACCACAAACCTACACAGAAAGTTCTGGTTGGAATATACATAACTTTAGCTCTCCTTTTTATTGGGATGGAACATCTAATTTATTAATCGAAACTTGCTTTAATAATAGCACCTTTACCGGAAATGCCGTTATGTTCATGTCTTCAACAAGCTTTGAAAGCACCTCGGTTCTTTTCCAAGATGCCAGTGGAGTATGTAGCTCTGCAACTGCTTTCGAATCCTTTTTTGACAGGCCTAATATACAGTTACAGTGGGAGACTCCCAATGCACCCCCGCTGTGCGACTTTTCTGCTAGTTCAACAAACACCTGTTCGGGGGATATTCAGTTTTTTGATCAATCAACGAACTCGCCAACAACTTGGTCTTGGGATTTTGGTGATGGAGGCACGAGCACTTTGGAAAATCCAACGCATACTTATCTAGCAAATGGAACTTACACTGTAAGCTTAACTACAACCAATGCATTTGGTAGTGACAGTGAAACAAAAGCAAACTACATAATAGTTAACGTATCTGGAGCTACGCCAATAGCGGCTACATGTACTCCTAATACAACAGATGGTTCCTTAGGATTTGGAATTACAAACGTTACATTTAACACATTAAACATAAATTCTGGAAGTTCCATTGAAGGCTATACAGATTTAACATGTAGCCAGACAACAGTATTTGCTGGTCAATCTTATGATATTTCAATTGAACATGCATCTCCAACCACCCATAATTGTGCAGCATGGATTGATTATAATAATGATGGGGTATTTAACCCAACAAGCGAATTGATTGTTTCAAGTTCAAGTTCTCTTGGAACATCTGGAGTGGTAACAATTCCCTCAAATGCAACATTAAACACCCCTTTGCGTTTGCGTGTAATTGCAGATTATGATTTAAACGCCGACCCCAATCCTTGTGATGATCCGGGTTATGGACAAGCTGAAGATTATACAATTATTATAGAACAAGATGTTTCTCCTCCAGCAGTAGATTTTACTTCCAACGTAGTCCTTACTTGCGATGGTGTTGTTAATTTTTCTGATTTATCCACTAACATACCTTTTGCATGGGCATGGGATTTTGGAGACGGGAACACTTCTGTGCAACAAAATCCAACACATACATACACTACAGATGGAATTTATAATGTGGAATTGATTGCCACAAATAGTTTTGGTAACAGCTTCCTGACAAAGTCTGCTTATATTGAAGTGATTACGGCCAATGAATTAACTACAGCAGTGTGTAATCCGCAAACTTTAGCATATTGCTGTGAATATGGAATCTATTCCGTGCAGCTAAACACCATTAATAATTCCTCTGTAAACGCTATTGAAGGATATCAAGATTTTTCTTGCCAAAATCAAACTGATTTAACACCAGGAAATTCTTATTTACTGAGTGTGAGAACTGGTCCAGATAACCCTCAAGATACCAAAGCTTGGATTGACTACAACAACGATGGAATGTTTGACAACTCAACTGAACTTGTCATGGAAGCGCTTAGCACTTACGATCCACAATTAAATATAACGATTCCAACCTTAGGTATTGCGAATAATGTATGGTTACGAATGCGGATTTCATCCGACGAAGTTGGGAGTACAATTACAGGTTGCAGTAATTGTAATAGAGGACAAGCTGAAGATTATGCGGTAAGGTTCATCCCCACAGGAAGTGAAGAGCACATTAGTGACGCATTCAAGATACATCCAAATCCAGCAAATGAAAAGTTTTATATAGAGTCTTCAAATCAGCCAATTAAGAATATTTCTATATATAGTTTAATTGGGGAAAAAGTTAGCATGCAATCAAATATTAATAGGAAGCATTTAGCCATGGATATTGCAGAATTACCAAATGGTGCTTACCTCGTTCTTATTCAAACTGAATCTGGCAGTCAAATCACAAAAAAGATTATTATTCACTAATGAGATATTTTCTTATCATAATTTCTCTTATCTTTTTCTCATTGAAGGGTAATGCCACCCATCTTGTTGGAGGTAATTTAGGGTATGAATATATAGGAAAATTTGGAGTGAACTATCGCTATAAAATTATGCTAACCACATATACTGATTGTGCTCCTCCCAGCAACTTTGAAGATGGCCCCGAACAAACTATTGCTGACATTGGAGTTTACGAGCATGATCTCCAAAATTCTCCAATGGGAGGAGCATCAATTAAAAACTTCTTCGGAAGTGTAAATATGACATTAGTCCTGGTTGAAAGGATAGACCCAAACATACCTAACGGATGTAATATTGGAACAGGAACTTGCATCGATAAAGCAGTTTATGAAGGATTTATAGACGTTCCCTTAAATTTTTCCGGATATCATATTTTTTATGAAAGATGTTGTCGAAATGGAACAATTGTCAATTTAGTACCACAGGAATCAATGTCATTTCACGCGTATATTTCACCTCCATTATTAGGAAACAGCTCACCCGTATTCACAGATGACCCCATTCCGTTTCTATGCGCTGGTGACACTACTACTCTTTTGAACTCAGCAATTGATCCAGATGGAGATATGTTAGTTTTCAGTTTTGTTCAACCTTACGATGCCCAATTTTCATCAGATACTGACCCAGCACCGGGTCCACCTGGCTCATTAAATTGGACAATTAATCCAGTTACCTATGCCGGCGGATATAGTCTTGTTCAGCCTTTTGGAGCTGGTGGCTACACTAACATCAATGCTTCAACAGGACTTACTACTTATTATCCTCCAACTACTGGTGATTATGTAGTTGCGGTTGAAATTAAAGAATATCGAAATGGAAATCTAATTGGAGTGACTCGAAGAGACTTGCAAATCCTAGTGCTGTCTTGTCCGTTAAATCCTGCCCCAAATATTGACCCCACAGCTGGAACCACTAGCAATCAATTTATTATGGAAGAAGGAGAAACATTATGTTTTGATTTTGGTTATGACGATCCAAACGGCAATAGCTTGACATTGTCCGCAGGAGGGGTAGTGTTCGATGTAAATATGGTTAATCCCAATGCAACTATCGACCAACCTATAACAGGCTTAGATGCTGTTTCAACAGAGTTTTGCTGGACTACAGCTTGTGGACAAGCTCAAAGTTTACCATATCAGTTTCAAATATCTGTAATGGATGATGGATGTCCACCAAAAACAACAAACTCCGTCTATCAAATTACAGTAAACCCGGTTGCTCCGCCAACATCAATAAATGGTGACCCGGTCGTCTGTCAGTTTTCCACAGATACATATACAACACAAAACATAACAAACACTACGTATAATTGGACTATTACAGGAGGAAACATCATCGCTGATAATGGCAGTTCCATTGACATTCAATGGATGACACCAGGTACCGGAACTATATCTTTGATTGCAGAAAATCAATTTGGTTGCTTATCTGAGCCTATCAATCAAGATATTACCGTAACCATTGCACCAAATACAGATGCTGGTCTTGATACTACCATTTGTTTTGGAGATACCATAAATATTGTTGCAACAACTGATGCTCTTCCTGGTTTTTCGACAAGTTGGACACCTAACGCAAACATGATTAATGGAACAACATTAATACCTGATGTCTTTCCAACTGACACAACAAAATACTTTGTTTTAGTTACTCTTGGAGGAGGTTGTTTTGCTTTGGATAGTGTCACTGTAAATGTTAACATTCCCTTTGTTAATGCTGGAGCTGACACTTCTATCTGCTTTGGTGATAGTATTCAATTAAATGGTTCTTCATCAATTGGAACAACGAATTGGACTCCTTCTATTGGACTAAGTAACGACGCTATATTAAATCCATTTGCCTCACCAATTGTCACGACTGAATATGTATTGGCGGTGATAGATGGATTCGGATGTAGAATGACTGACACCATGGACCTAACTATCGACCAAGCATTTACATTAACCACCAGTAACGACACTACTATATGTCTGGGAGATTGCGCTAATTTATCAGCTTTTGGAGCAACTACATATGCCTGGGAACCTGTGGTAAATGACTCAACTCTATCTAACCCTACTGCATGTCCCACTATAACTGAAACATATTTTGTTTATGGAGCTAATGGATCCTGCAGAGATACAGCAGAAATTCAAGTTTCAGTGAATTTGCTCACCACAGTGGATGCTGGTTTAGATGTCTCAATTTGTGAAGGAGATTCTATTCAATTAAATGCATCTGGAGCTATTGTATACTCGTGGACACCTGCTGATTCAATTACCGATATAAATATCGCAAACCCTTTTGTTTTTCCTAGCAATACATCGGAATATATCGTCACCGGAGCAGATGTTTTAGGCTGCACTGATTCAGACTCTATTATCTTAACGGTCAACCCATTACCAATAATTGATGCAGGAGAAGATTTATGGGTTTGTCCAGGAGATAACATCCAACTAAATGCCTCTGGGGTCGGAACACCAATATGGTTTCCAACAAATGAATTGTCTGACCCCAATATTTACACACCTATTTCAACACCTCTCGATACTGCAGTATATGTTCTTACCGTAACTGACGTGAATTTGTGCACGTTAACCGATACTTTGACAATTTATGTAAATCAAAATGTACCAACTGATGCTGGTAACGATACAACCATTTGTTTTGGTGACTCAGTAGTTATTGGAGGAAACCCTACCGCAATAGATGGAACTATTTATTCATGGACTCCAGCAAGTTTAATAGTTGATCCTTCTGTGTCAAATCCAAATGTATTTCCATCAGTAACAACTACATTTTATGTTATAACCGCAAATGACACATGTTCTGGCTTGGATTCTGTTATCGTACATGTAAATTTACTTCCTATTATTGATGCTGGAAATGATGTCGAAATCTGCATTGGCGATTCTACACAACTCCTAGCCAATGGAGGAACAAGTTATCTATGGGCACCGAGTATTACTTTAACTGACGAGGCAATTGCCAATCCTATGGCATTTCCGACAGACACAACGGAATACATAGTTAACGCTACGGACATAAATGGGTGTGCAAGCTCCGATACTATTTCCGTAATCGTAAATACGCTGCCAAGTCCTTTTGCAGGAAATGATGCTGCTATTTGTGTTGGAGACACAACCACCTTGACAGCAACTGGTGGTTTAAACTATAGTTGGACACCCACAAATAACTTATCCAATTCATTAAACGCTATTACACAAGCATTTCCAATAATAACTACGGAATACATTGCAACTATAACCGATACTAACGGATGTATTCAGTCAGACTCTATTTTGGTTACAGTTAACGAATTACCTATTGGTGATGCGGTAGCAGATATAACCATTTGTAATGGTGATTCTACACAATTAAATGCTTCAGGTGGCGACACTTATGTTTGGACACCGAATACCGATTTAAGTAACCCGAATATTGCAGATCCTTGGGCGAATTCAATTGTGACGACAAATTATGTGGTATTAATTACAGACATTAACGGATGCATGGATACCGATAGTGTTGTAGTAACCGTTTACAGCCTTCCTAACATTAGTGCAGGAAGTGATATTCAAATTTGCATTGGAGATACAACTCAATTACTAGTTACTGGGGGAGATTCGTATTTATGGACTCCTGAAACCGGCCTTTCAGATGACACAAGCTCCAACCCAACTGTAACAATAAATGACACTACCGACTATATTGTAACGGGAACCGATGTTAATAGCTGTATTAATTCTGATACGGTTTCTGTGATTATTAATCCGCTTCCCATCGCAGATGCTGGAAACAACGTCAACATTTGTATTGACGACACTATCCAATTAATTGCGTCTGGAGGAATATCTTACAACTGGACAAATGAAGCCTTTTTAGATGATGACCTAGTTTTTAATCCAAACGCAACACCTGATACCACAATGCAATTTATTGTAAGCGTTACGGATTCGAACACATGCATAAATACGGATTCGGTGATTGTTAGTGTTTTTATTGTTGATGCCATATCGGACCAAATCATTTGCCTAGAAGATAGTGTTCAACTAGATGTTTTTGGATCAATTGGAAGCGCTTACACTTGGACTCCGAGCACCTATTTATCAGATCCAAACATTGCGAACCCATACTCCACTGCGCAAGTAGATATTACTTACCACGTCTCCGTAACTGACGTTCAAGGTTGTTCCGACCAAGATTCTGTGGAAATTATGGTGCTGAGCGTTCCCATTGCTTCTTTCTCGTCTGAAATTGAAGCTGGTTGCGAAGGTGCAGTTGTAAAATTCACCAACACATCTATTGATGGAATTAGCTTTGATTGGCTATTTGGTGATGGAGGATCAACAACTATTGAAAGTCCAACTTACGCTCTTCCTTACGGAGAAGATTTTACCACGACGTTAACCGTAACCAATTCAAATGGGTGTGTTGACAACTCTACTTTTTATGGAACCACTTTAAATTTTGATGATTACTTTGACATTTTTATTCCTAACGTATTTACGCCAAATGGAGATGGAGAAAACGATATTTTTGACTTAAAAGTTGCAGGAGAATTAAATAACTGTTCAGATCTAAAAATATACAATCGATGGGGTCAAATAATATTTATTTCGACCGGAGGAAACACTAAATGGGATGGATACACAAATGTTGGTAAAGCTGTGCCGGAAGGAACTTACTTTTTCGTAGTAGAAATCAATGGTATTAAGAATTCTGGATCTGTAGCGCTTTTTAGGTAGTCTCACAATAAATGCATGAAAAATATTGTAATTGTATTTATTGGAAGAGTGCCAATCCAAAATTAGCTACCCCATGGAAGTAACTATCTGACCACAGTAACATGACCACTAAATTCGTAGAACTGACCTTCTGCATCGACAAAGGTTAATTGATAAACATAAACATCAATTGGGACATACTTCTCTTTATAGCTTCCATCCCACTCTTGATTGGCATCAGTAGAATTAAAAACAATGTGACCTTGTCTATTAACCACCTTAACATCGTAAGAACTGAAATCTATTAAACTAACTTTAGGTTTCCAGGTATTGTTATGTCCTCCTATGAAAAGACCATTGGGAATATATACAATAGGAATATGATTTATACAAGTTCTATTGGAAAAACTAGTTTCAGAAATTCCGTAATTATTAACATTTTCGACTGCTTCTATATAATAGCAAAATTCACCGGTAATATTGTTCGTTACCAAATCTCCTATATTATCTTGATAAAATGATTGACTAGCTGGAACCGTTGCAACTGGGCTTGAATCGTAAACTCCATTTACGGAACGAAAAATTCTATACTCCATAATACTTCCATCCCAACTTTCATATTTTGTCCATTGTAAGAGATTAACTAAAGTTGTTTTATTTTCGGTAACACTTAATAAAATAGACCTTCCTATATTCGAAATCAAAGAACTTCTGCCACAACTATCCTCCAAAACAACTTGATAATAATAACTTTGGTTATCAGCTGATACATTATAATCAGCAAATACGATTGGATCCATACCTCCGGTTGATACAGAGACAACATCAAACGGATTCGCTAAATTATCGGTTCTTTCTAATGTATAAGAATTTACAATCGCAGAAACATCAGAGTGAAAACGAACCTCTATTTCATCATCGCTAACTACGGTAGCTGATTGAAGGTAAGCAAATTGAGGCAAAGGTGGTTGGTTTACAAATCGACATACCTTATTGGAAATAGAGCTAGATGTCTCCCCTACATTCACAGCTCTTATTACATAGCAATACAATTTATTAGCAAGAACTCCCGTATGAATATATGATGTTACTGAACTCCCTAAAGAGCTAATTAAAGAATATGCTCCTCCACTAGATGCGTATACTTCATATCGAAGTACTCCCGTATTCCAATTTTGATAAGCATTCCAAGTAATAGATACTTCTTTGGCACAAATATCCAGCGATGTCGATACATAAATAGAATTATGAGGAACTCCCATTGGACTAGTATTAGAACAACTATCAAAAGCAGCGACTCCATAATTCTCTGGTTGGAAATCAACCAAAGCATTTATTTTAGTATAATTTGTATTGGCATATCCATAAACTATATCAATAATTATCCAACCACCGGAAATAAACTCTAAGATTATATAGCCAGTAGCATCAATCGCGTTGCTTTCGGTCCAGTTAATCAAAGCATCTCCAGTAGCTGTATCAACCGTCACCCAATCAATAACCGGAGCATCTGGGGGTATCAAATCTTGAAGTATATCTCCGTCAATATTAGAAACTGAATTACAACCCGAATCATCCTCTAATTCAATTCTGTAGTTTATTGTTTCATTACATAACGTAATCGTATCCCGGTAATTTTCGTCTCCGTATTGAACAGAATCAATCAAGCTCCATACATTCGTAGGATATTCCTGATAAATCATATACCAATTGTTTGCAGTAATTATTGCAGGAGTTGACATTATATTCCATATTAGCAAAGCCGTTCCATCTCCCGGGTTATTAACCGATAAAAAAATAGTTGATAGCGTGTCTTGCGCCAAAGATTCCGCTGTAGAGAAACTTGTTACTATATATTTTACTGAGTTGGCATTTGCATTTGCACCTAGGTGATTAAAAGAACTTGCTCCCAGAACAGATTCCGTTCCTACCTGAACAAAACCTCCTCCATTGTCTGCATAAACTCGATACTCAACAAAAATACCTGTCGGATCGGCAGCTGAAATCCAAGTAACAGTAACATCACCAACAGCATCAACTGCAAGGCACTTTACTTCAGGAGAAGTAACTTGTCCAAAAGACATAAATGAACCCACTAGAAAGAAAATTACCGAAATAAAGCGTTTCAATTCTTTCATTCCGGCATCTCTAATACGAATATGTCTTTCTGTTTTCAAAACAATTTGTGATTACTATAACGCAGTTATAGAGTAAATGTTATAAAATAAAACACTTTTGATTATAAAGGTTGTTTAAAGCTCCATTTACTTTTTACCAACAACAACTTCCAACATTTCCTCTGGGTCAAAATATTTTTTCGCAACTTCAAGTAATTCCTCTGATGTCACATTATTTACCATTGAAATATAGCGATCGTAAAAACTTAAATCTTCCCCTTTAAAATAAACTGCTTTATATTTATCCGCCATTGAAAACGGTCCATCCGAGCTTTTTAACATAGAACCTAGCATGTAATTTTTTACCATCACCAATTCTTCCTCAGAAACCAATTCATCACGCAATCTATCCAATTCAAAATACACCTCTTTTAGAGCTTCATTGGTCACGTCTGCACCAACTTCTGTTGAAAGAAAAAAGAACATTGCATCTTCCATTGAAGTAATTGCAGAACCAATTCCATATGTGTACCCTTTATCTTCTCTAATATTAGACATTAAACGTGACCCGAAATACCCCCCAAAAACCGTATTTAGAATTTGTAGTTTGAAAAACTCATCTGAACCATATTGCACATCCAATACTTTTCCAATTCTAATCCCTGATTGAATTGCTCCTAGCTTCTCTTCGTAAACTTTTTCTGCTTTGGAACTTACCACTTTTTGAAAACTTCTTTTATTTTCACCAACAGGAATACTCCCAAATTCCTTTTCAAGCTGACTGTATAAAGAATCATCAAATTTTCCTGCAACTACAATTAATCCATTACTTGCAGAATACATTCTCTTGTAAAATTTAATCAACATAGATGAATTTACCTCATCGTAAGTAGCTTCATCAGCAAGCTTTCCGTAAGCATGATTTTTGAATAGTAATTCTGTGAAAAGTTGACGACACCGGTACCCTACCTTTTCATTTTCGACTTTATAATTTTGCTTCCCATTTTTTAAGTGAATACTCAATTCTCTTTCAGGAAAAGTAGGTTTTGAAAGTGCTTCAGCAAAAACCGGTAATACATATTTTAATTGTTTTTGAATAGTAAACAAAGTAACATGAGACATGTCTCTATCAGAACCAGATTGCAGAAAAGCACCGTAATAATCAATCTTATCCATTATTTCTCCGGAGGCATAATTGGACGACGCCTCTCCTATCATTTTACTCACATATCCAGCTATTAGGCTTTTCTCTTGATACTTAGATCCTGAATAAAAATTGAATTCCAATTGAATAACTTCCTGACTTCCAATATTAAATCCTAGAACTTTCATTCCATTACTTAACGTTCTAACTTCAGGTTCAATGTAAGAAACCTTTTCTATTTTCTTTATCTCTGGTGCTGTAATTCTATCTAACATTATTTCTTCGCTTTATAAAACAATACACTACAGTTTTCTTCTTTAAATATTTCCATTGCCTCTTCTTGTAAGTCTCTTGGTGTTATACTTGTATAATTATCCATTTGCTGATTGATCATCTGTGCATCTCCTAGCAATTCAAATGAACATAAGTTAATTGCTTTGTTTAAAACACTCATTTCTCCAAAAATATTTATTGATTCCATTTTATTTTTGATTTTTTGAAGCTCGTATTCAGTTACTAATTCTTTTTGTAAAATTTCTAGTTCCAAACGAACTTCTGCATATGCTTCTTCCAATGAAACGCCTTCCTTTGGCTTGCCACTTATGACAAATAATCCAGCATCAGAACTACCTAATATGAATGCATCTAGCTCCGTAAACAAATGTTTTTCCAAGACTAATCGTTTTGTAAATCGAGAAGATTTCCCTCTAGACAATACATCCGATAACATGTCGGCCAAATAAAATCTTTTATCCATTCGACTAGCCATGTGAAAAGTCATATATAAAGCATCACTTGGAACATCTCGTTCTACCTCTAGCTTTCGTAATTCTCGCTGTTTTGGCTCAACAGGTAATTCTCTAACATATTTTTCTCTAGTCTCAATTGGTCCGAACCACTTTTTAGAAAGTTCTTTTATTTGCTCGACAGTTACGTTTCCTGCTACACATAAAATTCCATTTTGAGGCGTGTAATGTTTGTAAAAAAAGATTTTTACATCCTCCATTGTAGCATCTTCAATGTGCTTTATTTCTTTACCAATAGTAGCCCACTTATATGGATGATCTTTATAAGCCAATGGTCTCAGTAACAACCAAACATCACCGTAAGGCTGATTCAAATAGTTTTGTTTAAACTCTTCAATCACCACACTCCTTTGAACTTCAAGGCTTTTATCCGTAAAAGCTAATTTATTTAACCGATCTGACTCTAGCCAAAATGCAGTTTCCAAGTTTTGAACTGGAAGTGTATCATAATAATTGGTTACATCATTCGAAGTAAAAGCATTGCTGCTGCCTCCTGCTTGTTGTAATGGGTTATCAAAATTTGGAATATTCGACGACCCTCCAAACATTAGATGCTCAAATAAATGAGCAAAACCCGTTCTACTCTCATCTTCATCTCTCGCTCCAACATCATATAAAATATTAAAAGCTACAATTGGAGTAGATTTATCTTCATGGACTATAACTGTTAATCCATTCTCTAAGGTAAATTTTTCAAATTTTATCATTCTCCACTTCCTATATGTTAAAACGATTATTCTGGTTTATTTCCTCTTTAGCCAAATAAAACTCCTGCATAACTGATTGTACAATTTCACCCGCAGGTTTTATATCATTTAAAGTCCCGGAAACCTGTCCAATTTCTAACTCTCCTTCTTTCAAGTCTCCTTCAAACATACCTTTCTTAGCTCTTCCTCTACCCAATAGAGTTTTCAGTTCATCAATTGAAGCACCTTCATTATATTTTACTTCAATTCTAGCGTAAAAATCATTTTTAATCAGGCGAACAGGAGTTATTTCTTTTAACGTCAACATGGTGTCCCCTTCTTGCGATTTTACTACTTCATTTTTAAAGTCGATATGTGCAGAAGATTCTTCCGAAGCAACAAATCGACTTCCCATTTGAACACCATCTGCACCAAGCAACATGCAAGCTAACATTGAATAACCTGAACCAATTCCTCCTGCAGCAAGCACTGGGATTTTAACTTGTTCCACAACCATTGGTATCAAACAAAGGGAGGTTGTTTCATCCCTTCCGTTATGCCCTCCTGCTTCAAAACCTTCTACAACCAAGGCATCAACACCTGCAGCTTCTGCTTTCAATGCAAACTTTACACTTGAAACAACATGTACTACTATAATTCCATGTTCTTGTAGGTGCTTCGTCCAAATTTTAGGATTACCGGCTGAAGTAAAAACAATTGGAACTTTTAATTCTATTATGGTTTCAACATGTTTTTCAATATCTGGATATAACATGGGTAAATTCACCGCAAAAGGTTTGTCTGTAGCTATTTTACATTTCACAATATGGTCTTTTAGAACATCAGGATACATAGACCCGGAGCCAATTATACCTAAACCACCTGCATTACTAACTGCACTTGCTAATTCCCATCCACTGCACCATATCATCCCACCTTGAACAATAGGATATCTCACATTAAACAAACCTGTTATTTTATTCATTTCTACCAGTTTAAATCGAAAAAAACTAAAACACTTAAAAATTCTATTCTTATTAATAACGAAAGTACAGAATTCTATCCTTTATACTATTTCCCAAATAGTATATCTTCGATTATTTTAAGTTTTTTCATTAAAATAATAATTCAGAATTAGAAGCGCAGTTTTTCTATCTATATATACTTTACAAGATTTTTTGGAGAGTGGTATTGAAATTTCGTTTACAAACAAAAATAAGAACATTACAATTTATACATAAAAGGAAGTTCTATATTTCAATTTATGGTTATCTCAGAAAACAAACCATTAATGTAATATCACAACCTCAATTTGTTTTCTAGTTAATGTATATTTATATTTGTGTTTGTATTTGTAATAATGAATAATACCAAGCTAGTATTAATACTATTTTTTTCTCTTATTGTATTATTAGGGAACTCCCAGTACAATTTCGATTATGGGATTAAGTTAGGTGCAACAAACTACCTAGGAGATATTGGAGGGCAGGAGAAAACAAGGAGAGATTTCGTAATGGACATGAAGTTAAGCCAGACTCGTTGGGTCGCAGGTGGATACGCTCGTTATAAATTTATGCCATCATTAGCCGGAAATTTTAGTATTAATTATGGTAGGATACAAGGTGACGATGCACTATCATTGAACGACGCTAGAAACACTCGTAATTTAAGGTTTAAAAATAACATATTAGAGATTTCGGCTAGAGCAGAATATTACCTTTTTAAAGCTAATGATGTAGGAGGAAAAGGGAGATATTGGCTAGGTTTTAAAACCTTTTTTCACTTTGGAGTTAGCGCATTTAACCATAATCCTAAAGGAAGTTTTGATGGTTCTTCGTGGACAGAGCTACAACCTCTGGAAACTGAAGGGGTATATTATAGTAAATGGCAAATCGGATTGCCAGTTGGAGCTGGGCTATTTTTTACATATAAGAAGAAACACCGAATAGGATGGGGTTTTTCTTATACTATTACGTTTACAGATTACCTTGATGATATCAGTACCGAATATAAGCAGGGTCCATTTGAGGGTAATATTGGTAATCAATCTGGATTAACAAATGCTGAGCAAGATGTTTTAGGAAGCTTTGATATTGGTCAGAAAAGAGGTGATCCAATCCACAATGATACTTACATATTCACTACTTTTTCTTATGGATATTTAATAAGAGGCAGGAATAACTTTTATAGAAGCTCATATGGATGGACAGGCAAAAGAAAAAGTAGGTCTCGTAAAGTAAGAGCAAAGTTTTAAACTATTGGGAAACGTTTATATGACTCAAAATATATTTACGAAGCATGTTAAGACTTATTAATGCTGTAATCTTAGCATTTCTGGAACGACTTTT
>Ga0209631_10002579_pt1 | contig 21564 bp, 19 predicted proteins | sample COG_08_FD_184752 | JGI IMG/M metagenome (GOLD analysis project Ga0209631, IMG submission 184752) | Pelagic Microbial community sample from North Sea - COGITO 998_met_08 (SPAdes) (version 2) | ecosystem: Environmental > Aquatic > Marine > Neritic zone/Coastal water | place: Helgoland, sampling... | reverse complement strand
AGTTCGTGATGAAGCTAATGAAAGATTAGTAGAATTAGTTGAACCTAAATGGTACGAAAATCAGTATCTTTGGTTAGGAATAGGATTTATCTTAGGAAAAATATAATGAAACCTACAGTACTAAAAGAAGTAATAAAAAAAGAGTATGTAAAATGTGCTCAAGATCCAATATACTTTCTAAAAAAGTACTGTGTAGTTCAGCACCCAATGAAAGGTAAAGTTCCGTTTCATCTATTTGAGTATCAAGAAGAATCAATAAAACTTTTTGAAGAACATAGATTCAATGTTATATTGAAAGCTAGGCAATTAGGATTATCAACATTATCTGCTGGGTATGCTCTATGGATGATGACATTTCATCAAGATAAAAACATACTGGTAATTGCTACAAAACAAGATACTGCTAAAAACTTAGTTACTAAAGTTAGAGTTATGCATGCTAACTTACCAAGTTGGTTAAAACAAAAATGTACGGAAGATAACAAGCTGTCGTTGAGATACAACAATGGTTCACAGATAAAAGCTGTTTCAAGTGGTGAGGATAGTGGTCGTTCAGAGGCTCTATCACTACTCATATTAGATGAGGCTGCTTTCATCGATAAGATTGAACCGATATGGGCTGCTGCTTCACAAACACTATCTACTGGTGGACAGTGTATTGCTCTATCAACACCTAATGGTGTGGGTAATTGGTTTCATAAGACTTGGGTTGGTGCGGAAGATGGGACAAATGATTGGAACACTATAAGATTACATTGGAGTTTACATCCTGAAAGGGACGATGAGTGGAGAAAAGACCAAGATAAACTATTGGGTCCTTCATTAGCTGCTCAAGAATGTGATTGTGATTTTATTACTTCTGGACAAACTGTAATTGATGGTATTGTGTTAGAAGAGTATAGAGAAAAACATTGTAATGACCCATTAGAAAAAAGAGGAGTTGATAGTAATCTTTGGGTGTGGCAACCACCTAATTATACCAATGATTATGTAGTATCGGCTGATGTCGGTAGAGGAGATAGTGCTGATTACTCTGCATTTCATATAATGAACATAGAAACAATGGAACAAGTTGCTGAGTATAAAGGTAAGATATCAACAAAAGACTTTGGTAATCTATTAGTAAACATATCAACTGAATATAATAATGCTTTATTAGTTATTGAAAATAACAATATAGGATGGGCTACAATACAACAAGTAATAGATAGAGGATATGAAAATCTTTTTTATACAAGTAAAGATTTACAATATGTAGATACAGAAAGACAAGTAAATAATAGATACAGAACTCAAGATAAAAGTATGGTTCCTGGATTTAGTATGACAATGAAAACAAGACCACTAGTTATTGCTAAATTAGAGGAATATTTTAGAGAAAAGTCAGTAATTGTCCGTTCAAATAGATTAATAGATGAACTTTTTGTATTTATATATAACAATAATAAAGCTGAAGCTATGCAAGGATATAATGATGACTTAGTAATGAGTTTTGCTATTTGCTTGTGGGTAAGAGATACTGCTTTACGATTGAGGCAAGAAGGTATTAGTTTACAGAGAAAGACATTGAGTGGTGTTGCAAATCAAATGCTACCACAAAATAGCAATCAAGTAAATGAGGGAAATTGGGAATGGAGTCCCGATGGAAAAATAAAAGAATCATTAGAATGGCTTATTAAATAAGAGGTAAAAATATGGCAGACACAACATTAACTGGTAGACTAAAAAGATTATTTTCTGGAAGTACCATCGTTAGAAATATCGGTGGAAGAAAATTAAAAGTGATGGACACTAGCAAAATTCAAGCAGGTGCACAAAATACATTAGTTGACAGATTTCAAAAACTTCACTCTAATATGGCTAATCATCCATATAATGAACTTTTACAAGTACAGCAACTTCGTTTAGGTTTATTCAGAGATTATGAATCAATGGACTCGGATTCAATTGTTGCTTCTGCATTAGATATATATTCAGACGAATCGACAATGAAAAATGAATATGGAAAGATTTTAGGAATTCGTACATCAAATGATCAAATACACGATATACTTCATAACCTTTTTTATGATATAATAAATATAGAATTCAATCTATGGCCTTGGGTTCGTAATATGGTAAAGTATGGAGACTTCTTTTTGAAGTTAGATGTACAAGATAAATATGGAGTTATGAATGTACAGCCAATGTCTGCTTATGATATTTCTAGATTAGAAGGACACGATCCAGAAAATCCTCAAATGGTTCAGTTTGAATATATCCCACAACAAGGAAGTGGTCATGTCGGTGCCAAGCATTCTGCTAGAGGTAGAGAGTCTACTCTTTTAGAAAATTATGAAGTAGCACACTTTAGACTTCTTTCAGATTCTAATTTTGTACCATATGGTCGTTCTATATTAGAAGGTGGTAGAAAAGTTTGGAAACAATTAACTCTTATGGAAGATGCTATGTTGATTCATAGAATAATGAGAGCTCCTGAAAAAAGAATATTTAAATTAGATATCGGAAATATTCCTCCTGCTGAAGTTGATAATTACATGCAACAAGTAATAAACAAAATGAAAAAAGCACCTATTATGGATGAGAAAACAGGCGAATATAATCTTCGATATAATATACAAAATCTTACAGAAGATTTCTTTTTACCTGTAAGAGGTGGTGACAGTGGTACTAACATAGAGTCTTTGCCTGGATTACAATATGAAGCAACAGACGATGTTGAGTATTTGAAGAATAAGTTATTAGCATCACTTCATGTTCCAAAGGCTTTCTTAGGATACGAAGAAGGGCTTGGTTCTAAGGCTACATTAGCTGCTGAAGATGTTAGGTTTGCTAGAACAATCGAAAGAATACAGAGAATTTTAGTTAGTGAGCTACAAAAAATTGCTGTAGTTCATTTATACTCACAAGGGTTTAGAGATCAAGAACTTGTAAACTTTGAATTGAATTTGACAAATCCATCTACAATCTACGAACAAGAAAAGATTGAGTTGTGGAATAACAAAACATCATTGGCAGAATCAATGATAAGAGATGGGTTGGTATCATCTGAATGGATTTATAAAAATATATTTGGATTTACGGATGATCAAATAAAAGAACAAGATGAACAAATAACATTTGATTATAAAACAAAGTTTAGACGCTCACAGATAGAGTCTGAAGGAAATGATCCTGCTAAAAGTGGTGAGTCACAAGGTACACCATCGGATATGGCTATGGGTAGAACTGGTCATGAGTTGAATGATGAGGGTGGTTCAGAAGAAGGTGGACAACCAGGCGCTGGAAGACCTAAAGAAGCTGATAAATATGGTCAGGATAGTGGTACTAGAGGAAGAGATCCTATCGGTTCGCATGATATGGGCAAAGCATATAGTACTAAATCATTAGCAAAATATGAAAATATGCTAAAACATTTTGGAGATAGTGCTAAAGAGTTACTAAATGAAAGTGGCGAGTTAGAAAAAGAGTATAAAAGCGAAGTTGATTCGTTAAATACTAAGAAAAAGTAGTTTACTATATATTTATATAAGAGAAATAAACGATTGGAGTTCGTAAATGAGTAATAAAATAAAACACTCAAAAGTTAGAAATACAGGTATACTATTTGAGTTACTTACAAGACAAATTACCGCTGATATTATCGAAAACAGAGATGGGTTAGCAGTCAACTTATTGAAGAAGTACTTTTCCCCTAAGACACAATTAGGGAAAGAATATGAATTGTATAGGATATTGACTACGGAAACCTATAATTCAGAAAGTAAAGCTAATCATTTGATTAATGCTGTAATGAAAACTTACAATAAAATCAATCGCTCTGAACTTCGACGTGAAAAATATAATTTAGTTAATGAAATAAAAAATACTTATAAAATAAGTGATTTTTTTATGGCTAGAATAGGAAACTATAAACTTAATGCTAGTATATATAAACTATTTGAATCAATAACCATTTCAGATCCTTCTTCCGAAACAAATGCTCGATATACAATAGTGGAATCTATTACAAGAAAGAAAATGGTAGAAAGTGTTAAATCAAATAAAACCATAGAAAATTATAAAAAATCTGAAAAAGACCTTAGATTACTTACTTACCAAGTATTAGTAGAGAAGTTCAATAAAAAGTATAAAGGACTTAGTGGTTCACAGCGAAACTTGCTGAGAAAATATATAAATAATATTTCCAATACAAACTCACTAAAAGAGTTTGTTGAAAAAGAATCTATTGAAGTTAAAAAACAACTCCAATCGTTTTTACCTAATATAGATGATGAGGTTACATCCATAAAATTGAAAGAAGCAATCAAACAATCCGATAAATTACTGAGAGGTAGAATCGTAGAGGATAGTCAAGTTATTACTTTGATGAGATACTATCAATTATTAAAGGAGCTGAAGGATGTCGCTGGAAAGTAAATTAAGAGAACGAGTTCAAGAAATGTTAATTGACGAAGTAAGTTCATTAGAAGAAGCTTCGGTAACTGCTAATGTACCTGGCTATCAAACGCCGTATGCGTTTAGTAAAAAGAAAAAAGGTCATAAAGATCCTGAAGTTGCTGGATATAAAAAAGTGAATGAGGGTAAGTATCATCAATATAGAAACGATGAAACTCTAACAGCAAAACAAAAGATTGGTCGTTCAATGAGAGAAGTTAGGGATGGACTTGCTAACTTAGAAAAATTAGTTAAAATGAATGTACGTTTAAAAAATGAATTGAATGTAGATTCAAGATCATATTGGAAAAATACGAATAAGGCTTTACATAAAATAAGTGAGAGGTTAGTAAAACTAGCAAATAAAGTAGGACAGTTACAGTAACTGGAACTCACATGCCGTTTGAAGATAAAAAGAAATCCTATATGGATACTCTTTTTAGTATTTCGACTCTGTTGAAAAGATGGCAGGTTGAGATACAAAAGAAAGATGTAGATAAGACTTATATGATAAGGAGACTTGGACAATGGATAGAACAATTGGAAAGTCTCAGAACAGAAATTATGATGGAGAAAGATTAATGATATCACTATTAGAAATAGCACAAAGTATAAATGAAGTTGATGACGAAAAAGTCATCAAGTATAAAAAGAAAGATGGTGAGTCAGGTGAAATGAAAGCTGGTTCAGCTAAGTCGATGCCTAAAGACCATCCAGCAAAGTTAGCTTGGGATAAGATGCAGGATGATGATGGAGATGATAGTGAAAAGGATTCTGCTGGTAAATTAGGCACCGCTGATTTCGATAGAGAAGGTGATGATGTTGACGATATGGATAGAGATGACCAATTTGATGCTGATGATGACGATGATTATGAAACTGCAGAAGAAAAATCTGAAAAAGAAAATAGTCAGATAGGAAAAGACCTCAATGCTATGGAAGGTGATTTGAATGGTTTAGGTATAGATTTTTTGGATTCTGCAATAGATGATGGTATGTATGCTGTTTTAGCTGATCCTGAAAGTGAGGGTGATCCAGAAAAAGAAATGGCTGTAAATGCTTTTCCTGATGGAGAGGGTGTTGGATATGCAGTAAATATTGGTTCAGGACATAAGATGATTTACTTTGACAACAAAGAGAAAATGCTTGATGCTGCTAAAAAACTGGTTAATGATGATAGAATTAGAAAGTCAATGGATAAAGATGGTAAGGAAGATTTAGCAGATTTAGGTGATTATGCAGAATCTCTTTTGAAAGGTAAAGACGAAACCAAAGTTATTAATGGTGTAAAATATAAACCAATAAAGGAATCAAAAAAGAATTATCGTATACTAAAAGAAAATTATGATAGAATATTTAGGAGTAGAAAATGAAGCAATTAATAGTAGATTATCTACCATTTGAAATAGGAGCCGAACAAATCAATGAGGCTATGAAAGAGAACAACGGAAAGTTAGTTGTCAAAGGTATCTTACAGAGAGCAGATACTAAAAATCAAAATGGAAGAGTTTATCCAAGAGAAATACTAATGCGTGAAGCTAAAAAATATTCTGATGGATTTGTAAAAGAAAAAAGAGCTATGGGTGAATTAGACCATCCTGAGTCATCAGTAGTAAATCTACAAAATGTATCTCATAACATTACAGAGATGGCTTTCAATGGTGACGATTTAGTTGGTACAGTAGAAATCCTAACAACTCCAAGTGGTAATATACTAAGAGAGTTATTCAAAAATGGAATAAAGTTGGGTATTTCTTCTCGTGGAATGGGTTCTGTTTCACCAGTAAATGAAACTGGTGCTCAAGAAGTTGGTGATGACTTTGAGTTGATTGCTTTTGACTTCGTTTCCAATCCATCTACGCATGGTGCTTTTCTTCATCCGATGAACGAGAGTGTTGATAATAACATTTCTATTCGTGATACTAAGTATGGTAAGGTTGAAGCAACTATCAATGATATATTGAGAGGATAAATGCCATTCAAATCTGAAAAACAGAGAAGATGGATGCATGCTAATAAGCCTGATATGGCTAAAAAGTGGGAAAAGAAATATAAAAAGGAAGATAGAGATTATAAAGATGAATATAAAAAATTTCAATCTTCTAAAAAAGCTAAAAAGTATAGAGCAGAACTAAATAAGTATAATCGTAAGAAAGGTACTTATGGAAATGGTGATGGTAAAGACGCCTCACACAAAGGGGGAAAGATAGTGGGATTTGAAGCACAATCTAAGAACAGAGGAAGAGCTGAAAAAAGTCGTTTGAAGAAAGAAAGTACTTTGAACGAACTTACTCCACAGCAAGTTATTGCTACTTTAGTTGATGTTGCTATGAGAAGAAGTGATAATATTATCAAAGGCTTGGTTAAGGATGTTGCTAAAAGAGACAGGAATAAGGCTATGGAACTTATGAAACTTTACAAAAAATACTTTGTAGAGTTTTCATCAAGAGCTAAAGTATCTAATCCCATAAAAGATGGTGTGAACGAAGCTAAAGATCCAGATGTGATAGCTCAAATAAGAGGTGTTCTAAAGAAAGGGTACTCTAATGTAAAAGATCCTGTTTCTGGTAAAAAGATGAAAATGGATAGTTATACAGCATCTGCTATAACTCAAGTATATGACGCTATCAATACATCAAATAAAAAGAAATTTTCTAAACTACCGATACTGAAAATGCAGAATATTGCTTTCAAAGTTATAAAAAAATAAATGATAAAACTAAAAGATATATTATTAGAAAATCCAATAGACTATATTGATAATGATATAGACGATATAGAACTTCTAAGAAGAAAAGATAAGTATGATACTTCTGTAAATGAAGATATGGATTATGTACCAGCTAAATTTAGTAATCCTGAAGCAAAATCACATATGGATGATGATGTAAAGAAAATGTCAACTCTTTTAGGTAAGGCTTCACAACAATGTATAAAGATTATGATGGATGGTGTAAAGGGTGGTAAGTATGATGCTTTAGATATTATAAGAGGTATCGAAACTGGTGCGTGGAATAGAACACATAATGGTGAAAGAACTTTTATGAAAATGTTATGGAGAAAAGTTCGTAACGGATTTAGACGATATATGCCCAAAGGAAAATTAAGAAAATAGATATTTATATCTAAGGAGAAAAACTATGGCTAACATAAAACTAAAAGATTTACTAAACGAAATTTCAACTCAAGGTGGAATGATTTCTCATAATCCTTGGGTAAATGAAGAAGAAAAAGATGAACCAAAAGTAGATGTAAAGGAATTAGTATCAAAAATTAATAGCTTCAATTCTATTGGTGAGTCTATATATGGTAAAGGTAATCTAAAAGAGGTTGCTGAAAATCTTTCTTCGATAGCTGAAGGTGCTGCTCAACACACACTCTCAGAAGTAGATGATATGTTTGATAAGATTACAGTCAGTCGTAATATGAAAGAACTTACAGGTTTATCAAAACAATTTGGTAAAGTAGCTAGTGAAGCTAATTCTCTACAAGAAAGAATGAGTGGACTATATGAAGATATGGGACATATATTAGGTAGATATTATTCTATCGGTGAAGGGCATGTTACGGGACACGATGACGAAGATAGAGATGTACATTCAGAAGCTGATAAAATGATGTTTAGAGAAGAAGATGATTACAAAGCATTCTTCAAAAAAGCTATGAAAAAATTTAATGTATCTAATATTGAAGATATGGATGATGGAGACAAAAAAGATTTCTTCAACTATGTAGATAGAAATTACAAGGCGAAAAACGAAAACCAAGAAAACAGACAAATGACTAAATTAAAAGAATTACTAGAAGAGGGACCTGCCGAATTAAAAAGTCTTGAAAAGATGATGTTGGGCTTAATGGATATGAGCAAAAAATTAAAAGATATCAAACAAAGAAAGCAATTGTCTGTAGTATTAAGTGCTGCTCACAATTTAAGAAATATGTTAAAATAAAGAGGTAAATATGTCAATAAAAGTTGTAGTAAGAAATAACCAATATGAAAAGGCTATTAGTATATTCAAAAGAAAAGTAAAGGATGCTGGTATTTTATATGAACTAAGAGAAAGAGAGTACTATAAAAAACCATCTGCTCTTAAAAAAGAGACTAAAAATAAAGCAAAGGCCCGTAATTATTGGAAAAAAGTAAAGTTATCTGAAGAAGATAGCAGAAATAGAGGAAGAAAATTCTAAATACTTATATTTATATATATCTAAAATAAACACACCGTTCCTATCACATACGGTGTAATCGAAATATAATAATTCTATTATAGTTCCCAATAACTATACTAATATCCTAAACGGAGAATAAAAATGGATAATCTCTTAAAAGAAGCGATTGCCGACGCTAAAGCTGTTCGTGAGACTGCTTTAGAAAACGCAAAAATGGCTTTAGAAGAGGCTTTCACACCAAAACTTCAATCTATGTTGTCTAAAAAAATCCAAATGGAAATGGATGACGAGGATGAAAAAGTCGATGAAGCTGAAGATCATGAAGAAGATGAGGATGTCGAAGAAAGAGCTAAAATGGCTCGTGACGGAGACGAACTCGAAGAACGTGGTGATGAGGACGAAATGGACGAAGAAATGGAAGATGAACCTGAAATGGAAGAAGAAGGTATCATTGAAATTGATGGTGTAAAGTACGCTCCTGTAGTTTCTGAGGAAGAAGAAGATGAGATGGACGAAGAAATGGAAGATGATGAAGATGACGAAAATTCTGATCTTGACTTAGAAGCTGTAATTAAAGAACTAGAAAGTGAAATCAATGAAGAAGAAGAAGATGATGATGAAGATGATAAGGTAGAAGAAAATGACGTTTCTTCAGACATTGGTAAAGCTGACAATAAAGTCAATGCGAAAGCTAATGACTCATCTAATGTTGGTAGTGACGGAAAAGCTAAATTGAAAGAAGAAGCTGATCTTGACGAAGATATTGATTTAGATGAAGTTCTTAAGGCTCTTTCAGAGGAAGAAGATAAAGAAGAAGAAGTGGATGAAGTTTCCGAACTAAAATCAGATCTTGCTGAACATCGTTCTGTAATCGAAGAGTTGCGTGGAAAGCTAAACGAAGTCAATTTGCTAAATGCTAAACTTCTGTTCACAAACAAACTATTTAGAAAATATGGTTTGAATAACGATCAGAAAATGAAAGTCGTTGAGCAATTCGATAGAGCAGCCAACCTACGTGAAGTCAAGTTAGTGTATTCTACACTTGGTGAATCTTTTGGTTCTGCTAGAAAAAATGAAATTAATGAATCTAAGGGTAGCGCTTCAAAGCCAGTTGCCTCAACTAAATCTGAAAAAGAAGTAATAACTGAAAGTTCAGAGTTGAGAAACAGGTTTAAAAAGTTAGCTAACCTTATATAATTGGGAGACATATAATGTCAAACTTTGAAAATCTAAGCGACGTGATGACGGGTCATAACCCTCATCAGGAGCTCCTAAAACAGACTAGAAAGTTAGTCGATAAGTGGGAGCCAACTGGATTGCTAGATGGTATTGAAGATTCAACAAAGAAAACAGGAATGTCTGTTCTTCTTGAAAACCAGGCTACACAGTTGATTAAGGAAGCTTCTTCAACAGGTACTGGTGGAAATAAGGAAGAATGGTCTGGTGTTGCTCTACCATTAGTGCGTAGAATCTTTGGTGAAATATCTGCACAGGAATTCGTTTCTGTTCAGCCTATGAATTTACCATCTGGACTAATCTTTTATCTTGACTTCAAATACGGTAGTACACAAACTGCTAACCATACATCAGGTGCTGATATCTTCGGTAACACATCTGGTAGTGGTGATGCTGCTGGTGGACTTTACGGTGGTGGTAAGTCAGGATATTCAATTAACGATGAAGAAACAGGCGCTCTTACATTAGCCGCTTCTGCAGCAAATACAACTTTTGCTACTGCTTCAGCTACTTGGAAAGAAGTAGAATTCGAACCAGATTTGAGTTCTTCTGTTGCCGATGGCTTAGCAACAAACAATGAGTTGATAAAATTAACTGTTGGAGCTGGTTCTATGACAAGACCTGATAAAGAAGGAATCAAAGCATACTCTATCTCTGGTAGTGGATTCGATGAGTTCTTTCCTCACTACACTTCAATCAATGCTGCTGGTACAGAAATCAGCTTTATTGTTCGTAGTGCTGGTGCTCAAATCGGTCCTTCAAAAGTTAAGTATCATAAAGCACCAACCGATCAACAAAGAGGTGAGTTTGAAGCTTCACCAACTGCTGGTTCTGATGGTGGATTCTCTGGAGAAGGCGATGCCGGTATACCAGAAGTAGACATCCAGCTACGTTCTATCAGTATAGTTGCTAAAACACGTAAGTTGAAAGCTGTTTGGACTCCAGAGCTTGCTCAGGATCTTAACGCTTATCATAGTGTTGACGCTGAAGCTGAATTAACTGCTATGTTGAGTGAATACATTGCTATGGAAATCGACTTAGAAATCCTAGATATGTTAGCAATCAATGCTTCTGCTAAAACAGAGTACTGGTCAGCTAAAGTTGGCTTTGAGTATGATGGTTCTGGAACAGGCGCACCTGCTTGGTCAGAGATTAGTGGTTCATCTAACGCATACACAAAACCATCTTGGTTCCAGACACTTGGAATTAAGATTCAATCCGTTTCTAACGCAATTCATCAGAAAACACTTCGTGGTGGTGCTAATTTTGTTGTTGTTTCACCTGAAACATCTACAATCTTAGAATCCGTAAGTGGATATGTTGCTAATGCTGGAGATGCTAAATCTACTAACTACGCTATGGGTGTAGAGGCTGTAGGTTCTATCAATAACAGATATACTGTTTATAAGAACCCTTACATGACTTCTAACGATATACTAGTTGGATTCAGAGGTAGTAACTTCTTAGAAACTGGTGCTGTCTATGCTCCATATGTACCAATGATTATGACACCATTAGTATACGATCCTACAAACTTCACACCAAGACGTGGGGTAATGACTCGTTATGCTAAGAAGATGGTCAGACCAGAGTTCTATGGAAAAGTGATTGTCGCGGACATCAACAACGTTTAATTGAGAAATCATTAAACTATATAAAAAAGGGGAGTTTTACTCCCCTTTTTTTGTTTCTGTATATTTATTATTGAATTGATATATCTTTTAGGAGAATAAAATGGCTGCTGGTAAATATAGCTTTACTATCGAACAAGGAAGTACCTTAGATTTCGAAATACAATACAAAGACTCAAATAATAATCCTGTTGATTTAGCAGGATATCAGGCAAGAATGCAGATAAGAGAAAACATAAGTTCTACTTCTACGATATCTGAATTATCTTCTAGTTTGGGTGTCGATGGAACAGGGTTAAACCTAAGTGGCTCAGGAGGACTTAGTGCTAATAAACCAGTTTCTTCAGGAAGTATAGGTGTTTATATGAGTCACGCAACTTCTTCTAATCTTAGTTTTGAAAATGCTGTTTATGATTTAGAAATAGTTTCCGGAAGTGGTAATACTGCTGTGGTTACTAGAATTTTAGAGGGAAGTGTCAAGCTTTCAAAAGAAGTTACCAAAGGCTCTGTATACTAATAGGAGAATAATGTGTCTGTAGATATAACTCCGAATTCACCAAACAATGTTAGTGTTAGTACGAGCAATAAAAATGTCACTATCATCAAATCTGATGGAAATGTTGATCGTAATATAACTAAAACATCAGTAGTCAATATTGTTACTACAGGTCCTCAAGGACAAAAGGGTGGGTTCTTATCAAATATTGCCGAAGATACTTATATAACTGGTTCACTTATCGTATCTTCTTCTAATGTAGATTTTACAAAAACTACGGGAGTTAGTGGTTCATTTTCAGGAATATTTAGTGGTGCTTTAAGTGGTTCATCACAGATTGCTTCTGATATAAGTGGTTCGTTTATACAGGCTAGTTCTAGTTTTTCAACAAGGGTTACAAATCTAAAAACAGATAGTGGTTCATTTTCAACAAGAATAAGTACTGCTGAATCTGAATTGGGTAATACTTTGATAAGTGGTTCATCACAAATTGCTTCTGATATAAGTGGCTCATTAGGTTCTAATGCCGCATTGATAAGGTCGTTATCAGCAAACGTAATTAGTGGCTCGGTTACTCAAATGAGTTCGTCTATATCTTCAAGAATACAACCAATAGAAAAGGGTGGGGGTATTGGTACTGGTTTAACTGTACAATATAAACTAAATGCGACATCTCAAGATATAGGTACAAGTGACGAAACAATAGTATTCAACGCTACTCCAGAGTTGACATCATCAGCAAATTATACTAATGTACATGATGTAAATGGGACAAGTGATGACTTTTATATTGCTTTCAAAGAAGATTCTTTCTTTACAATCAATATGAATTCTTCTATAGAAGCAAATGGTGCTGATTTCAGACTTCAAATGAAAGCTGAAAAGTCAACTGATAAAGGAAGTAGTTATATTTTAGTACCTGGCAGTTTACATAACCTATCATTTTCTTCAGATTTACCTGATTTCTATTCTTATGGGTATAGTTGTGCTAGTTATTTTCCAAGCGAAAGTAGACTAAGAATACGTGCTAAAAAAACAGGACAAAGTGCTTCTTTGATAAGTGGAAGTAATGGGACAACTAATTTACTTATCACAAGAGTTTAGTGAATTTATTAGTTTTTTATATTTATTATTGACATAGAACATTTAGGAGAATTTTATGGAAGCAATTTGGCCAGGCAGTAGTTCGTTTTCACCAGGTGATACACCTTATGGGTTTTACGATAACGAAGCACAATTCAATGGTTCAGGTATACATTCCGTTGACAGATTTAGTGATTGGGCTGCTAAGAGATTAGGGTTTCCTATCATAGCAATCGAACTACAAGACAAACAATTTTATGCTTGTTATGAAGAGGCTGTTACTGAGTATTCAGCACAAGTAAACCAATTCAATATAAAGGATAACTTGCTTTCTCTCCAAGGACAATCTACAGGATCAAGCATTACACATAGAAAAACATCGCCTACCTTTGGAAGAACTATAGAACTATCTGAACAATATGGTACGGAAGCCGGTGTTGGTGGTACGATATCGTATAAAACGGGATCTATAAACATAGTTAGTGGCTCACAACAATATGATTTGAATAAATTGTATGCAAATGTATCTGAAAGCGGCGACTCTATTGAAATAAGAAAAGTTCATTACGAAGGTTCTCCTGCAGTAACTAGATATTTTGATCCTTACGCTGGAACAGGCGATGGTTCTTATAATATGCTAGATTCATTTGGTTGGGGAAATAAGTCACCAGGAATAAGTTTTATGATGATGCCTATGTATGCTGATTTATTAAAAGTACAGGCAATAGAGTTTAATGATCAAATAAGAAAGTCTGCTTACACATTTGAGTTAGTAAATAATAATCTAAGAATATTTCCTAATCCGACATCAAACTATAAGTTACACTTTACTTATCTGCTGAAAAAGGATAGAAATAATACACTACAAGGAACTTCAGAGGGTGTGATTTCAGACTTTTCAAATGTCCCATATGATAATATGAAGTATGAGTTTATAAATGATGTAGGTAAACAGTGGGTAAAGAAGTACGCTTTAGCGCTATGTAAAGAATTATTGGGAACAATAAGAAGTAAATATGCTTCACTTCCAATACCTGGTGCTGAGACAACAATGGATGGAGACACTTTAAGAACCGAAGCTACTACAGAAAAAGAAATTTTGGTAACGCAACTTAGGGAGATGTTGGAACAAACAAGTAGAAAGGCTTTGTTAGAGGCTGATAAAGATGAAGCACAGCATCTACAAGAAAAACTACAAAAAGTTCCTTACCCAATATACATAGGATAATCAAATGGCCGGAAGATTTTTACCTCAAAAGGACATAAATCTTATAACCAGAGTAACCAAAGAGTTAGTTGGTGATAAGCAAAGTAACAAAGATGGAATAGTAAATCAGCTAGTAACTATTTATAAACCATCTGCAAAAGAGTCAGCAATAAATATGTATGGGGAATCTGCTGGGGGTAATAAGGTATATAGTGATGGTGTTCAAATGAACTGTCTGATTACAGCAGAGGACTTTGATTTCACCGAAAATGACTTTGGGGTAGATAATTCACAAACTGCAGTTTTTGCTTTTCTAAGACAATCTTTTATAGATGCTAGTATGGTATTAGAAATTGGTGATTTGATTGATTGGAATTATGCTTACTTTGAAGTAGGTTCTATAAATGAAAATCAATTAATAGCTGGAATGTTCGATCAAAACTATTCAGTTATTGCTAATACATTTTTGGTAAGAAAGAGCTCTGTACAGATTGAAAGAGTTAGGAGTATATAATGGCTCGTGAAAAACCAATACCACGTTCTGCTAGAAGAAATAAAAATCGTGGCTTTGATAGATCTAGAAACGATGATAATGTAAAAAACTTTTCAATAGGGTTGATGGATATTGATGCTACTATTATGTATTACTTCAATAATGTTATCAAACCTAAAGTTGTTGAAAATGATGAGCTGATAAAAGTGCCGATTATGTATGCTAATCCTGAACGATGGGCTATGATACAGAAACGTGGATTTTTATTTGATAATAAACAACAATTAGTAATACCACTTATAGCATTCAAACGGACATCTATTGAGAAAGATGACCAAATGTCAGTTGATAAGTTAGACCCATTGAATCCAAAGTTACAATATACATTTCAAAAACAATATAGTGATAAGAATAGATACGATAAGTTTTCTGTACAACAAGGACTAAATCCAACTAAAGAATTATATTCTGTAGCTGTGCCTGATTATGTAAAACTTCAGTATGAGTTTGTAATATGGTGTACTTATACAGAGCAAATGAACTCTATTGTAGAGAAACTAATTTATAGTGAAGGTGCTTATTGGGGAGAAGATGGCAAGTTCAAATTCAGAACACAGATTGACAATTATACTGATGCTAGTGAAGTAACAGTAAACTCTGAGAGAATTATAAAAACTACTTTTTCAGTAACTATGAATGGTTATCTTTTACCAGAAGAATTTTCAGATGTAGTAACGACACAGAAAAAATTAACTCCTAAAAGAATTCTAATTGGAGATGATGTTTCTTTAGATTTAGGAGCTATTACAAAAAAAGGACAAGATATAAATGTAAGTGTTCAGCAAAAATCTAAAGGTGGTGGATTAGAGAATCCATTTAGCATAGTCGAAGGGACTGGTGTTAGTATTGCGGGTGCTGGTACATTTGATGGTACTTCTACATCTAATTTTCAATTTTCGATTGGTCAAGATGTTGGTACTTCCAGCACAGTACAATTTCAAAATGTAACTGCTTCAAATGTATTACATATTGGTCCTACATCATTTGAAATATCACAGAGAGACGATGGTAAAGCACAGGTAAATACTGATTGGGTAGTACAAGGTGATATAATAGCTGAAAACTATATTGTATCTTCTTCTGTAATGCATATTACTTCTAGTTTCAAATCAGGCTCAACTATTTCTGGTGATACATTAGATGATAATCATCAATTTACAGGCTCAGTAAATATTACTGGTTCATTGGTACTAAATGGAAATAATTTGGATGCTGCTTCATCTACCGATACTTATTTGAGAAAATCATTTGTAAAAAAATCAAATTCAATATCATCTGCTACTGCTAGTTTCAATGCTGTAACTGCTTCAGCACCAACTGGATTGTCTGCTACTAATGAACAAGACTTTGTATTTTTTATAAATGGACAATATATGGAGCATGATGCTTTAGAAATACAACAAAATAGTACAACATTTTTACTAAAAGTCAATACAACTAGTATAGGTTATGACTTAGAATCCGATGATGAAATTATCGCTCAAGGCAAATTTAATTCGTAATTTCCACATTGGTTTTACCATTTTTTGATATTTATATGTATGAGAAAACGTCATTGGAATGATAGGAAAAATAGACCTTGTCCGGAGTGTGGTAAGAGACTAACCTATACAAGAAAAGATTCTTTTGATAGGGCAGTAGGAAATAATTCTGTTTGTAAGTCTTGTGCTCAAATGGATAGAAGAGTTACTATGGAGACATTAGATAAAATGAAACAACCTAAAACATATGAACATAAAAGAAAAATTTCTCATTCTGTTCGAAAGTGGTGGATTGATAAAAAACAAGAAGATATAAGACATGGCATTACTAAAGTCTAAACATTTAGATCCAAATTTTACAGGTTCATTTACTATAAGCGGAAGCTTGCAGGTAGATGGTGAACTAAGTGGTTCCGCATTATCAACTGGTTCATTTGGACAAATAAAAATCGGTGGTGGTACATTTACTTCCGAATCATTGGCTAGTGCTGGTAGTGGAGCAGGATTTCCATTTTCAGGTTCTGCTATTATAACAGGCAGTCTTATCGTATCACAATCAAATGTAGATTTCTCAACTTCAACAGGAGTTACTGGTTCTAGTTTTACTGGTTCATTTGTAGGTGATGGTAGTGGACTAACAAATATCTCAACTGGTACGCAAGGTACACAAGGAATTCAAGGATTAAATGGTACACAAGGTACATTAGGTACGACAGGTGCTCAAGGTGCTTCAGGTAATACTGGTGCTCAAGGTATACAAGGAATTCAAGGCTTACAAGGTATACAAGGATTAGATGGAACTCAAGGTACACAAGGTGCTACAGGTGCTGGTACGCAGGGTACTACTGGTAGTGTTGGTGGAACTGGTACACAAGGAACTGATGGAACTCAAGGTGCTGTTGGTGCTGGAGTTCAAGGTGTTAGTGGTGGAACTGGTACGCAAGGAACTGATGGTGCTCAAGGTGTTGATGGTGCTGGAACACAAGGAACTACTGGAACGCAAGGAACTTTAGGTAGTATCGGTACTCAAGGAACAACTGGTGCTGGAACACAAGGAACTACAGGAAGTACTGGAACTCAAGGTACAATTGGTACACAAGGTACAGTTGGTGCTCAAGGTGTACAAGGAATTCAAGGTATACAAGGAATTCAAGGCTTACAAGGAATACAAGGATTAATCGGAACTCAAGGTACAATTGGTGTACAAGGAACAACTGGTACTCAAGGTATAATTGGTACTCAAGGTACAACTGGTAATACTGGTTTACAGGGTGTTCAAGGAATACAAGGAATAACTGGTACTCAAGGTACAATCGGTACTCAAGGTACAATTGGCGTCCAAGGTATACAAGGTATAAAGGGTATACAAGGTACGAATGGTACTCAAGGAACAACTGGAACTCAAGGTATACAAGGAATTCAAGGATTACAAGGAATTCAAGGCTTACAAGGAATACAAGGATTAATCGGAACTCAAGGTACAACTGGTACACAGGGAACAACTGGAACTCAAGGTGTCCAAGGTATACAGGGTATAGAAGGTAACTTTGGTGGTGCTACTTTTGAATATGACTTTGATACTACGACAGCTGATGCTGATCCTGGTACTGGTAAACTACGATTAGACAATGCCACACAGAACAGTGCTGCTAGTATTTTTATAGACGATACTGATGTCGGTGGTAATGATATACAAAATTATTTACGAACTATAGACGACTCAACTTCTACTTTAAAAGGTCATGTAAAAATCTCAAATAAAACCGATAGTAGTCAGTTCTTATTATTTACTATAGCAAGTCTAACGGAAAATACTGGTTACTTCGACATTACAGTAAGTGCTGTTGATTCATCTGATACCAACCCTTTCAGCAACACAGAAGATATAATAGTTACATTCGCAAGAACTGGTGATAAAGGAGATACTGGTACTCAAGGTGTTCAAGGAATACAAGGATTGATAGGAACTCAAGGTACACAAGGTATTCAAGGATTACAAGGAATTCAAGGCTTACAAGGTATAAGTGGAATTCAAGGAACTCAAGGTATTCAAGGCTTACAAGGATTACAAGGTTTACAAGGTATACGTGGCGTTCAAGGTACACAAGGTGCAAGTGGAACTCAAGGTACAACTGGTAATATTGGTGCTCAAGGAATTCAAGGAATAACTGGAACGCAGGGTACAACTGGTACGCAAGGTATACAAGGATTGCAAGGATTGCAAGGAATAAAAGGAACTCAAGGTACAACTGGTTCGACTGGTAGTCAAGGAATTCAAGGCATACAAGGCTTACAAGGAATAAAAGGGATACAAGGCACAAAAGGAACTCAGGGTACGACTGGTTCTACAGGTTCTCAAGGAGTACAAGGTGTACAGGGAATTCAAGGCTTACAAGGAATAATTGGAACTCAAGGTACAAACGGAACTCAAGGAATTCAAGGCGTACAAGGTTTACAAGGAATTCAAGGAATTCAAGGACTACAAGGTATAATCGGTACGCAGGGTACAACTGGTGCTGGAACTCAAGGAACTACTGGTGGCACTGGTGGTACTGGAGGAACAGGACCTGCTGGTTCTCAAGGTGTACAAGGAGCTTCAGGTGTAGGTTCACAAGGTACAACTGGTGCTGGTACTCAAGGTATAATCGGTATACAAGGTACAATTGGTACACAAGGTACAACTGGTGCTGGAACTCAAGGTATACAAGGAATTCAAGGCTTACAAGGAATACAAGGATTAGTCGGAACTCAAGGTACAACTGGTTCGACTGGTACTCAAGGTGTACAAGGAATTCAAGGATTACAAGGTATAAAGGGTATTCAGGGTACAACTGGCTTACAAGGTATAATTGGTACACAAGGAACTACTGGTTCTACTGGTTCTACAGGCTCTCAAGGTATTCAAGGAATACAAGGAATAATTGGAACTCAAGGTACAAACGGAACTCAAGGAACTACTGGAACTACAGGAACCCAAGGTATACAAGGAATTCAAGGCTTACAAGGAATTCAAGGCTTACAAGGAATACAAGGATTAATCGGTACACAAGGAACTACTGGTTCTACTGGTTCGCAGGGTGTTCAAGGAATTCAAGGCTTACAAGGTATCAAAGGAACTCAAGGAACTACTGGTTCAACTGGTACTCAAGGAATACAAGGAATTCAAGGCTTACAAGGTATTAAAGGCGTACAAGGTACGATTGGAACGCAGGGAACTACAGGAAGTACTGGTTCGCAAGGCGTACAAGGAATCCAAGGCTTACAAGGACTACAAGGTTTACAAGGAATCAAAGGAATTCAAGGAACAATTGGAACTCAAGGTATAATTGGTACTCAAGGAACTACTGGTTCCACTGGTTCTCAAGGCGTACAAGGAATTCAAGGCTTACAAGGTATACAAGGAGTTGAAGGTAACTTTGGTGGTGCGACATTCGAATACGACTTCAGTACAACAACAACTACATCAGATCCAGGAAGTGGTAAACTCAGACTAAATAATTCTACACAAAATGGTGCTACTAATATATACATAGATGAAGAAGATGTCAATGGTACAGACATATCAAGTTATCTTGCAACAATTGATGCTTCAACTTCTACAATAAAAGGTCATGTAAAGATTTCAAATAAGACTGACAGTAGTCAATTTATATTAGGTACTATAGCAAGTGAAACCGACAATACAGGATGGCATACGATTGTAATCTCAGTAGTAGATTCATCAGCTGCTTCTCCATTCAGTAATGATGAAGATATAATAGTCACATTCGCAAGGACTGGTGATAAAGGAGATACAGGAGTTCAAGGTGTACAAGGTATAAAAGGAACTCAAGGAACTACAGGAAGTACTGGTTCGCAAGGTGTCCAAGGAATACAAGGCTTACAAGGAATCCAAGGCCTACAAGGAATAAAGGGTATACAAGGTACGTTAGGTATACAAGGTACGTTAGGTATTCAAGGTACAACTGGTTCTACTGGTGGTACTGGTAGCCAAGGTGTACAAGGTATTCAAGGAATAAGTGGAACTCAAGGTACAACTGGTTCGACTGGTACTCAAGGAATACAAGGAATTCAAGGTGTACAAGGCTTACAAGGAATAAAAGGTATTCAAGGAACAAACGGAACACAAGGAACCACTGGCTCTACTGGTGGTACTGGTTCCCAAGGTGTTCAGGGTATACAAGGTATCAAAGGAATTCAAGGTACAATCGGTACTCAAGGTACAACTGGTGCTCAAGGCATTCAAGGATTACAAGGAATTCAAGGCTTACAAGGAATAAAAGGTATTCAAGGAACAAACGGAACACAAGGAACTACAGGAAATACTGGTTCTACTGGTTCACAGGGTGTTCAAGGAATACAAGGGTTACAAGGAATAAAGGGGATACAAGGCACAAAAGGAACTCAAGGAACTACTGGAGATACTGGTTCCACTGGTTCGCAAGGTGTTCAAGGAATCCAAGGGCTACAGGGTATCAAAGGAATTCAAGGTACAATCGGTGCCCAAGGTATACAAGGAATCCAAGGTGTACAAGGTATAAAAGGAACTCAAGGAACTACTGGTTCCGATGGTTCTGATGGTGCTCAAGGTGTTCAAGGAATTCAAGGCTTACAAGGTATTCAAGGTTTACAAGGAGTAACTGGACTTATACCATTGGCTAGTGATGGTGCTAATAGAATAATAACTTCGGACGGTGATAATACAGGAACTGCAGAGGCTAATCTAACTTTTGATGGTTCAACATTAGGAGTAACAGGTGATGTAAATGTTACAGGAACATTAACTGCACAAGAATTAATAGTAAGTTCTTCAGTAACAAACTTAACTGTTGCTGAAAAAAGCGGTTCTACGGTATTTGGTGATAGTGCTGATGATACACATACCTTTATTGGAAACACAATAAGTGGTTCATCAACCTCAACAGGTTCGTTTGGTAGGTTAGAATCAAGTAAAGCTCGTGTAGAGGACAAACTTGAAGTATTTGAAAAAATGTCAATTTTTGGTGGACACTCATCAAACATTGAAAATACTGCTACACTATCGATATATTCAGATGATAGAACGGCAATACACATTGACCATGATGATTATGATACACCAGCCGTTTACATAGATACGTCTAATTCAGGTGATAAAGCATTAGAGATATACTCAAATGCGGCAGCTACCGCAAATCCACTTGTTAGTGTTATTGCTGAAAATGCTTCAATGGACAATGAATTAATACATCTAAGGCAAGATGGTAATAATGGTGCAATAACAATTACAA
>Ga0209631_10002578_pt1 | contig 21566 bp, 25 predicted proteins | sample COG_08_FD_184752 | JGI IMG/M metagenome (GOLD analysis project Ga0209631, IMG submission 184752) | Pelagic Microbial community sample from North Sea - COGITO 998_met_08 (SPAdes) (version 2) | ecosystem: Environmental > Aquatic > Marine > Neritic zone/Coastal water | place: Helgoland, sampling... | reverse complement strand
CTATTCATGAAACATCACAAGTTGCGGCTGCTGGATTAATTTACGATCAACAATTCAATAGTCCAGAAACATTAAATGTTGCAACTGTAACAAAATTAATTCGAAATACTTTTTTAATAATAATGATACCTTTATTTGCGTTTCTTTATAATCGAAATAAAACAAAAACAAAAAACTATTCTTTACTAGATATATTTCCTTATTTTATTTTAGGGTTTATTGGAATGATCATTTTTAGAAATATAGGTGATCAAATATTTTTATCAGATAATTCACAAGAAATTTGGCAGAGCTATATATCCTATACTAAAGACTCAGCTAAAGTATTTTTGAGTATGGCAATGGCAGCTGTTGGTTTATCAACTAATTTAAAAGATCTAAGATCAATGGGTTATAAACCATTTATTGTTGGCTTTATAGCAATGGTGACTGTGGGAATAATAAGTATTATTGTAATGCAATCTTTTACGAAGCTATTTTAGCTTAAACTATAAAAATTATTATTTGTAATATTCCAAATACCATTCAACAAATTTTCTTACACCTTCTTTAAAATTTACTTTAGGCCTAGTATTTGTCAATTTTTTTAATAAATTAGTGTTTGCTATAGTTTTTGGTACATCCCCTCTTTGTAACGGCATATAATTACAAATTGCTTTTTTTCCTAAAACTCTTTCTATTTCTTTTATAAAATCTATAAGCTTAACTTTAGTGGAGTTACCAATGTTAACTACTCTGAATGGAGCAACATTGGATATGCTGTCTACTTTTCTTAAATTTACTTTTTTTTTATTTTTTGGAATTACCTTTATTAATGAAGATACACTTTTTACGATATCATCTATATAGGTAAAATCTCGATGCATATTTCCATTATTATAAACATCCATTTTTTTTCTTTCTATTATAGCTTTAGTGAATTTAAAAAGTGCCATATCAGGTCTACCCCAAGGTCCATACACTGTAAAAAATCTAAGCATTGTTATGGGTGTTTTCCATATATTTGAATATGAATGTGCCATACTTTCAGTGGCTAATTTTGTTGCTGCATAAATACTTAATTGCGATTTAACATTATCATTTTCTTTGTAGGGCATATTCTTATTTGCACCATACACTGATGAACTTGATGCTATTAATAAATGTTTCACCTTAAATTTGTGAGATAACTCTATAACATTAAAAGTTCCAATGATATTTGAAGACAAGTAAGTTCTTGGTTTATCTATACTATATCTCACTCCAGCTTGTGCAGCTAAATGTATAATAACCTCAGGTTTAAATCTATTTATAGATTTTTTTAGTAAAGTTTGATTTTCCAACATTCCCTTAGTGAACGAGAATTTTTTATATTTTTTTAAAATCTTAGTTCGATTTTTTTTTAATTTAATATCATAGTAATTTGTAACACCATCATAACCATACACCTTATGATTATTATCAAGTAAAAATTTAGCTAAACTGAAACCAATAAAACCAGCAGTTCCTGTTATAAATATTTTCATGAAATTTAAATATAATGAATAAAATTATAATTAATATAAAATTTTAAATTAACCCTTTGTTTTAAAATATTTTTTTCTTAGACTTGATAAGAATCTTCTAATAAAAGCTGCCGACACACCAAGAATGATTGCAAATACAATTGAAAATAATCCATAAAGAGTTGGTACTTCATTTGAAAGTTTTCTAATAAATATTGATAAAGGGTTTAAATCATTTAAATCTATTTTGTTTATTTCTTTAACTGCTTCTGCAGCAAAAAAAGTATCATATGCAATAGCTATTCCAACTAATAATAATAATATAGCAAGAAGTGTTTTAAGTCCCGTGCTATCTACTGACTCACCTATTTTTTGTCCACATTGAACACCTACAATTGATCCTGTTACCAACATAAACACTAAAATTAAATCAATGGATCCATAATTAAATGCATGTAAAAAAGTTACAATTACACTTACAAAAATAGTTACAAATAATGAAGTGCCAGGGATCAATCTTGTTGGCATGCCAATGATGTAAATCATAGCAGGAACAAGAATAAAAGCCCCTCCTATTCCCATTATTGCTGCAATGAACCCAACAATTAAACCAATAATAATTGGAGTGAAAGCACTTTCATATAATTTTGATTTTTGAAACCTCATTCTTAATGGAAGTCCGTGTATCCAGTAATGAACGTGTAATTTTTTTTTAGTTAATAATTTTTTTCTTGCTTTATCAATTTCTCCAAGACCTTCAACCAACATTGCCGTGCCAATTATTGCAAGTATATACATGTATGCTAAAGAAATAACGATATCAATTTTTCCAATTCCTTTGAAATAAGTAAAAGTCAAAATTCCAATTAATGTTCCTATTGTTCCACCAATAACGATCATAAAGCCCATTTTATAATCTAATGTATCTTTTAAATAATGTGTGGTTGATCCTGATACAGAAGTTGCAAGAATATTATTTGCTTCATTTGCAACTGCATAAGTTGGTGGAACTCCTAAAAAAATTAAAAATGGGGTCATTAAAAAACCTCCACCAACACCAAACAAACCTGAAAGAACTCCTACAACACCACTCAAAGAAAAAATTGCAACAATATTAACTGATACTTCTGCTATTGGTAAAAAAACGTCCATAGATAATAAATAAATGGATATTCCTGAAGTATAATGATGTCAATAAATAGATTTTATTAATTAATTTTTAATTAATTGATAGAAAAGTGCCAATCAAAATCAATCCCCAATACGCAGAAAGTCCTATGAAAATACCCGTTTTAAGTTTGTTTTTTTTGATTTCGTTAGGTAAATTTTTAATAATCTCAGGCATACACCACTTTCAATAACACGAGTTAAGCAATTGTCAAATAATTAGTTCTTTTAATCGAAAATATTTAAAGACTATTTTTTTTGGATTAGTAGATTGTGGCTCCAAAGACTTTGATCTCATCTCCTTCGGTGCCTAGTACTAATCGACCTAGAAATTCACCATCAATCTCTTTACTTTTTTGTTTAAAAAGCACTGTAATATTCTTACCTCTTCTGAGACATCCAAATGCCTCATAATCGTCTGCCAAGCTAGTTAAAAGTTTATTATTTGACCATTGTTTCCCAAGCTCTACTTCATTAGCTCCGAATAACATTTGAGTTCCAAAATCTTTTGTAAAACCACCATAATCTTTTAAATTTGATGATCTTACCAAATTATCCCAGATAGGTTTGGCAATTTCTATAATTTCATCATCAGATTTCTCTAGAAGATCCATAGGTAAACTTTAATTATTTTTAAGAAGCTTTTTTCTTCTCGTTTTCATCAACTATGTGATAAACGGGCACTTTTTCCATAGAAAATTTACCTGTTTTTGGGTCACGTCTTGAAACAGTCAAACAGTGCCAATTATCATCATCTAATTTCATATGATCTCCTCTATAATAATATCCAGGCCAACGAGTTTCTTCACGAAACATAGTGTGTTCTGTTACGCACTGAGAAGTTAATGCTCTATGCTTTAATTCCCACGCTCTCATTAATTGGTGAAGATCTTCTGCACCTACTTTTTCCAAATCTTCTTCTAACCAAGCTAAAAGTTCTAAGCCCCTTTTAAGCATATTTCCATTGGTCATGTAATTAGTTGCAATACCACCAACATATTCGTCCATTATTCTTTGTAAACGCTGTAATCCTTGAATAGGAGAAATATAGCTTGGTGAAACTGTTCCACCAGTAATCTCATTTTGTGCTACTTGATAAGTGTTAAGTGGTTTAAATACAGCAGTTTTAAAGTCTTCACACTGTCTATCTGTCACTTTAATTCCTTCTGCTTTTTGATCTTCGATATATTTAACGGCAGCTTTTGCAGCTAAACGACCTTCTGTAAATGAACCAGAAGAAAACTTATGAGCACTACCACCAACAGTATCACCTGCACCAAATAATCCATCAACAGTTAACATCCTATTATAACCCCAGAAGTATTCTGGTGGTGATAAATCTTCAGGACCACTAACCCATGCTCCAGAACACGTTGCATGAGAACCCATAACATAAGGCTCAGATGTAGTTAATTCAGGATTTGTATATTTCGGGTCAATGTTTTGAGATGCCCAAACTACAGCTTGTCCAACAGTCATACCTAGAAAATTTTCCCATCCCACAGTCTCTAAATGTGGATCTTGAAAAGCCTCAGTTGTAACCATGTGAATTGGTCCACCGCCTGCCATCGTTTCTTGAATAAATGCATGGTTTCTCAGACATGTTGGTGTTGGATGGTGATCAATATATTCACCAACTAACTCTTTGGTTTGATCATACCATTTTTTCTCATAATTCTCTCCATTTGCATTTTGTGTATAAGTTTTAAGGTGTAAAAAATAAGCTCCTACTGGTCCATAACCATCTTTAAATCTACATAAGACAATTCTATTTTCCATTTGAGTCATTTTGGCACCAACAGCAATTGGTAATGCATAAGCAGAACCATTACTCCAAGGTGCATACCATGTTCTTCCCATACCCTCGCCAACTGCACGTGGTTTAAATATATGAGAAGCTCCACCAGCTGCAACAATTACAGTTTTTGCTCTAAATACATGAAAATCTCCTGTACGCATGTTAAAACCAACAGCTCCACCAATTCTATTTTCTTGTTCTTCATCCATCAAAAGATGAGTAATCATAATTCTATTATAGATCTTATCAGCAGATTTTTTCGCAGCTTCAGCCACTATCGGTTTATAACTTTCACCATGAATCATAATTTGCCACTTACCTTCTCTTAAATAACGACCAGTTTTTTCATTTTTCATCATTGGTAAGCCCCATTCATCAAACATGTGCACTGTTGAGTCAACGTGACGAGCCATATCATAACCTAAATCTTCTCTAACCATTCCCATCAAATCATTACGTGCATATCTTACGTGATCTTCGGGTTGGTTTTCTCCCCATTGCATTCCCATGTAGCAATTAATAGCATATAATCCCTGAGCGACAGCTCCACTTCTATCTATGTTGGCTTTTTCAACACAAATAATTTTTAAATCTCTTCCCCAATGTCTTGCTTCAAAAGTAGCACCTGTACCTGCCATTCCACCACCAACAACTAAAACATCACAGTCTTCGTAATGAGTTTTATGTTTAGCCATTAATAATAAACTCCTTTTTTAAATGAGTCTTTAGGTACTGATGGTAACTCACCATCAATATTTAAACCTTGAGGCTCAGTGTAAAGTCTTTGAGAGTTAATTTCACCCTGGTTAGGTTTGTCACCATCTGCTAATTTAGGAATAAATTTTCCCCATGGTTTTGTTGTAATTGGTGAAACAAAATTTTTTGTTGTTCCGTTTCTAAATTTAATTTTCCAAGAGATAGTTCCTTTTTCCTCTTCACGTCGAACTCTTACACTGTGACCCATAGGAGCAAAGTCAGCGTAACCCCTAACATCAATTGCATGATTAGGACAAGCTTTGACACATGAATAACATTCCCAACAAAAATTAGGCTCAATATTTTTTGCTCGTCTAATATTTTCATCTATGTGCATGATATCTGATGGACAAATATCTACACAATGACCACAACCATCACATCTTGTCATGTATACAAATGTTGACATATTATTTTCTCTCCTTTTTTAAAATTATCATATTAATAATGCTTTGGTTGTTCTCTCTTAATTCCTAACCCAAATTGTTTTGGAGCATCAGCTAATGGAGGAAGGTTGTCACGCGACCCATCTGCCTCTGCTAAATTTTTTTGTATTGCTGCACCAGGCTTATAAAACATATGTGCAAATTTTGACCAATACACTCCACCAAATAAGGCAAGATTAGACAATAGATATAAAACTAAATAAACCTTATCATCCCATCTATTTTCTAAATTTAAAGATTGAGTATAAGACCAAGCTAAACCAAATGTTGCACAAGCTAATAATGTTAAAACAAATAAATCAGCTTTAATAATTCTATACCAAGGGTGTGCTTCTGCCAATACATCCACTCTTAAAAAGAGCCAGAACCAATATCCACCAACACAAGTCATTATTGCACCTGCATGCCACATCATTGGCCATATAGTTGGAGTAGTTGAGCTGTTAGATGAATAACAAAAAATCATCACTACTGAAGCAATCCAAAATAAAATAGTCCCCCACATTCCTAAAACATGAGCAATTCTTCTTTTACCAGCTCCAAGTTCTGCTGTAGTTGCAATATCATGAATAATTGTTTTTGCAATAATTGCAGTCTTTTCACCTGTACCGAGTTCTTTTTCTGCAGATAATTTTGCTTTTTTTGCATTGTTAAAAAAATAAGTAATATTTTTATGATGAATCATTTGAAAAACTGTACCAAAAAAAATCAATGCTAACATTAATAACACAAAACCTTGAATGAACACTGAAGGAACGATTTCAGCAAGTGTAGAATATGGATTGTTATACATCATAATTATTACCCTTTTAAATAGAATCTAAAATATTTTAAATCTTTCTAGTATAGTTGAAATAATAGATCAACCGTAATATCCGTTACATTTTATCCTTAAAATACAACTTATACTTTACGTTTATAATGTTGTTTTGATGGAATAACAGATCTAACTCCGCCCTGTGGATTTTCAACGTCTCCTTCTCTTCTGGGAATTAAATGGATATGACAATGTAGAATGGATTGACCAGAAATTTTTCCTATATTGGTTCCAACATTAAACCCTTTAATAGAAATGTCTTTTAATTCTATTTCATATTTTAATTCTTTAATTAAGGAGTTACATGCAATGATTTCCTCATTAGTTAAACTAAAATAATCTTTAACATGTCTTTTAGGAATTATTAAGCAGTGCATATCAGTAACTGGGTAAGAGTCATAACTTGCATAAGCTAAATTATTTTCTTTAGCTAAGCCACTTTCTGCAATGTTGCAAAATATACATGGATTATTTGGATCTCTTATATTCATAAATTCATTTATGCAATGGACACTTGGAAATTTCTTTTTTATAAAAATTAAATAATATTTTATAAAATATCAAACTTTTTCTCTTCCATTTATTATTATTAATTGTTTTAACCGAAGTAACTCCCTTACCTGATCCAATAAGAAGAATTTCGTCATAATTTTTTAAAGATTCAACTTTGATGTCTTTATTTATAATGTTTCCAAGTTTTTTTTTAAAAAAATTATAATTAACTCCTTTGTAAATTTCATTTTTTGGAGAATAAATTTTATCTTTTTTTATAAACAATATATTTGAAGTTCCACTTTCTAATATTTTTTTATTCTTACATAAACCAATATCAGAACAAGAATTATCAATTTTAGATAAATGATTTAATATAAATTTATATTTTAAATTTTTAAACTCAGGGTCAATTCTTTTGTAATTAACAAGTTGTAAATTAAATTCTAATTTAGGTGTTAATCTTTTTCTTAATGAAATAGAAATTATTTTGTTATTTACTGCAATTCTTAATAAATGATTATAGGATATATTTTTTTTTATATTTAAATTGATTAATTTAAGAATATCTTTTTCAATATTTTGTTTATTCAATTTATAAACTTTTAAAGATTTAATTAAATTTTTAATATGTTTTTTAAAAAACAAGATTCTTGCTGGTTTACCAAAAATCCACATTGTGGTGAAAATACCATTACCACCCCAAAGATCATTAAATTTTATTTCTTTAAGATTCTTATGTTGATAAGATTTTTTTAATAAATAAGTTACCATTTTCAGTTAAAAAAGATTCTGGGTGAAATTGAAATCCATAAATTTTTTCTTTATCATTTTCTATAGCCATTGCTACATTTGAAATAGCACATCTCATCGTTATTTCAAAATTTTTTGCTTTAAAGGGTTCTTTTAATTTAAGAGAATGGTATCTACCAACTAAAAACTTTTTATTTTTTTTAAATAAGGAATTGCTACTAGTAACTTTTATTTCTGATTGAAATCCATGATAAATTTTACTTTGTTGAACTATTTTACCTTTTTCACAGTGTAAAATTTGTTGAAATCCAAGACATATTCCAATGATCTTTTTCTTTCCTTTAAACTCTCTATAAATTTTTGAACTAATTGGATAGTCAATTGGTGAACCAGGTCCTGGAGAAAAAACTATTACTTTTGATTTTTTTAGTTTTATTTCGTTTATTTTGTTAAAATTATCACTCTCAACATTATCAAATCTCTCAAATTGATGAGCTACATTATGAGTAAATGAGTCTTTATGATCAATAATATAAATCATTTATATAGGTCTATTAAAGCTTTAGCTTTAATGTAATTTTCATTAAATTCATGACTAGCATTACTGTCAATCACCACTCCAGAAGCAACTGAAATTTCTGATTGGTTTTGATGGTTTAAAATTGATCTAATGATTATATTAAACCTCATATCACCATTAAATTTAAAATATCCAAAACTTCCTGTATAAATATTTCTACTTTCTTTTTCTTGATTATTGAGAAGATTGAGAGTGCTTATTTTGGGACATCCAATTACAGAACCACCTGGCATCATTGCTCGAATAATATCTAAATTAGAAATATTTTTTTTCAATTTACCACCAATTAAACTTACATAATGATAAAGATCTTTATATTCTTCCACAACTTTTTTTTTTATGATTTTTACTGACCCTGGTTTTGATATTTTAGATAAATCACTTCTTTCCATATCTACAATCATATTATGTTCTTTTGTTTCTTTTAAATTTTTTTTAAAGAAAGCTAGAGCCTTAGTTTTATTGAGATGTTTAGATTTTTTTAATGTCCCAGCTATTGGCTTAGTAGATATGAAATCATTTTTTTTTGTTATTAAGTTCTCAGGTGAGCAACTTATTATGGAATAATTGTTATCTTTGATCATAAAGGCCTCTGGAGCAATGTTGGTTTTAGTAAGTCTACAAAAAAAATCTAATGGGTCTATTTTTGATTTATTCTTGTACTTTGTACAAATCTTTATTTGATAGGTTTCACCAGATTTAATTTTTTTTTTAAATTTATTAAAAATATTTTCATAAGAACTTTTAGTTAAATTTATTTTAAAATTTTTGTTTGATTTGACGGGTTTTAATGAAGTGAAGTTTAGTTTATTTGAAAATTTTACTTTAGTTTCTGGTTTGTAAAAAACCCCTTTTGGAAATTTTAAACCTTTTTGTTTTTTTATTTTAACGCCTATTAGATTATTTAAAACTTCATAACCAAAAAAACCTAAATAAAGGTCCGTTTCCTTAATTTTTTTTTTATTTTTATTTGTTTTGTTTATAAAATTTTTAATATTTTTATTATTTAAAATAATTTTTTTAGAAAAATCTGTATACAAATCAAAACCTTTTAGTGATTTATAAATAATAAAAGGTTTTTTTGAGTCCGATATCTCTTTTAAATAATTAATTTTAGTCAATTTACTAAGCTGTTTGTAATCTTTTAACTTGCTTCTCTTTTATAGGTAAATGTATCAATCCTGCAAAAATTGATAATGCGATAGAAACATACCAGGCATAATCATATGAGCCATAAATTTCTTTAAATAGACCTCCTAAGTAAGCACCGAAAAATGATCCAATTTGATGACTTAAAAAAACTATTCCATATAATAAACCCATATATTTTGTTCCAAATATAAAACCAACTATGCCAGCTGTTGGTGGTACAGTTGCTAACCATAAAAATCCAAAAGTGACTCCAAACAATACAGCTAATGTTGGACTTGGTGGTAAAAATATAAATAATGCTATGACAGCACCTCTAGCAAAATAAATAAAACTTAGAATTAATTTTTTTGGAAACCTTGTAGATAAATAGCCAGAAGTAAGAGTTCCAAAAATATTAAATAAACCAATCATAGATAGTAATGTGGCTGCACACCAGCCTGGTAAACCTTTATCATTTAAATATGCTGGTATATGAGTTGCTACTAAAGTTATATGCCAACCACATACAAAAAAACCTAGTGTTAAATAAATGTAACTTTGGTTACTAAAAGCTTCTTTCAGGGCGCTTAGTGCTGTTTGTTTATCGTTAATTATTCCACCTGAAACATTTTTAGGTGTCGTCAATAAAAAAGCTAGAAATAAACCCATAACTATAAATAAAGAAAAAAATAACAAAGTATTTGACCAACCATATTCAACTAAAGACATTCTGGTAAACAATGGAGAAACAAAATAGCCAAATGAACCAGCAGCAGTAACAATACCAGTTGCTATTGTTCTATTTGACGAAGGAAAATGTTTAGAAACTACAGAAACTGGGATACTTACAGCTGTTGCTCCTAATCCAATACCAATTAGAATTCCCATATTTACTATAAAATAGAAACCCTTATTAAACCCTGAATAAAGAAGTAATATACCAGCAAGATAAAAAACAAAACCTATAAAAACAGCTATATGACCACCATATTTGTCAGTAACAATTCCAAACCATGGACCAAATAAACCCCATAAAAACATTTGAAGACCAATTGCAAAACTAAATTGTCTTAATGTGATTTCTAAATCTAACTCGAAGTCAAAATAAAACATTCCAAATGTTTGTCTTATTCCAAGTGATATGATTACAATTAAGCTAGCTGCTATAAGAGTAATCAAGGCAGGTTTACTTTTAATTAATTTCTCAGAACTCATTTAATGAGTTTAAGAGATTTCTTTAAATCTTCAATGAGATCTTTTGGATCCTCTAAACCAATATGTAATCTAACTAAATGTTCATCTTTAGGCAAATTCATAAATCTTCTATTTCCTGTTTCTCTAAATTCTTGGTGTAATGCTAAACTCTCAAATCCACCCCAGCTATATCCATAACCAAATAATTTTAGAGAATTAACAAATCTTCTAACAGAATTAATATTTTTTGATTTAATTTTTAAGCCCATTAATCCTGATGCACCTGAATAGTATTTTTTCCACATTCTGAAATTAAAAGAATCTTTTTTATATGGATATAAAAGTTTTATATTTTTATATTTAGATAAAAAACTTGCAATTTTTTTTGCATTTTCTTGATGTCGATCTAATCTAACATCTAAAGTTCTTAATCCTCTTGTAATTAAATAAGCATCATCTGGGCCCAGTCTTAATCCAGTAATTCTCTCTGTTGATTTCACTTTAGAGAAAACTTTTTTATTTACAGCTAAGCTTCCCCCCATAACATCAGAGTGACCAGAATAATATTTGGTTGCTGACACAATTGACATATCAAAGCCAAATTTGATTGGTTTAAAAAAATAAGGAGTTGCCCATGTGTTATCAATTGCAGTTAAAATTTTATTTTTTCTTGCTACTGAAATTATTTTTCCTAAGTCTTGAAACTCAAATGAATTACTCCCAGGGTTTTCAACAAAAATCAACTTTGTTTTTTTTGTTATATTTTTTTTTAATGTTTTTAAATCATGCGGGTTATAAAAAATTGTTTTTATATTAAACTCTTTTAAAAAATCTTGTGTCAAAAGACGAGTAGGATGATAAACCGGATCAGCACAAATAATTTCATCTCCAGGTCGTACAACACTAAAAATTGCTAAAAAAACTGAACCAAATCCAGTTGGTGTTGTAAAAACATGATAACTCTCTTCCATCTTAGAAAGAATTTTAGAGAGGATGTGGGTGGTTGAAGTTCCTTGTCTACCATAATCAAAATGTCCACCTGTAGGGTCTTTTTTTGCCTTATTTTGCATTTTTCTAATATCCTGCATAGATTTGAAAATAATAGTTGATGCTCTGACTACTGGAGGGTTAACAGACTGATTATGGTAATCTTTTGCGGTATGTTTGATAAAAGTTTTAAAGGATTTACTCATAAAAAATTTGATATGTTCATTTGAGAATGCTATATCCCTGCCACAACGTCAATATAATTATAAATAGGAATATATGGGGTACCCAAAAAAACATAGAGGCCGTAGAAAACAGGGCTCTAAAAAAAGAAGAGCAAAAAGAAAAAATAAGAAAAAATAGTTCTTTCAGATGGATAAGATTAAAAAAGTTAAATCCATTAGTATTTGGATATTCATTGTCCCTTTTATTGCGGTAAATACTTGTTTAATTTTAATAACCCAATTTCATAGTATTTTTCCAAATCAAGAACAAATCATTCATTTTACAATACCCTATATTGATGGAGGTGCCTCAATAAGTAGAACTGCTAGGCCATATCCCAATTGGTTGATATTTAAACCAGCAATGTTTCTAACATCTTTTTTGTTAATTAAATATTGGATGTATAATAGAGATATAATTAATTATTTTAAAAAAGATCACAAGTATCTCAAAAAAGTATTATTTTTTGGTATAGCTTCAGCTTTAGCCCTTATCGTTCACTCAATATTTTTAGGTATAAAATTTGATAATGATTTATATAAACTTTTTAGAAGAGTTATAATGTTATCATTTATAATTTTTGAAATTGTTGCTCAAGCATATCTTGTTTTAACATTTTATTCATTTAAAAATGAGCTAAAAAATTATATTAATCAAAAGTATTTAAAGATTAAAATAATCCTTGTTTCTACGTTGGCTGTAATAGCAATAATTAGTATTCCATTACTAGTTATGCCAGGTAATAAGTTTTTAAAACATGGTTTAGAATGGAATTATTTTATAGGTGTTATTACTTTTTACTTATTAACTCATTTAATGTGGAAAAACAGTAAATCAAATTAATTTTTTATCCACCCACCACCGAGAACTTTATACCCTAAATTATTTTTTGAATAAAACACACATGCCTGACCTGGTGCAATTCCATGTTCTTCCTCCAACAAATTAACATTTGCAGACCTATCATGTATGTTTATTTTAGCTTTAATTAATTTTCCTGTAGATCTCACTTTTACAAATAATTCTTTTTCAAAATCTTTTTTATCATTTGTGATAATATTCAGATCTTTTAAATAAATTTTTGTTTTTATTAAATGCTCTTTTTCACCAACAATAATTTCATTAGTTTCAGATATAATCTTGATTACATATAGGGGGTTTTTATCTGAAATCTTAATGCCTTTTCTCTGTCCGATTGTATAATTAATAATGCCTTCATGAACTCCTAAAACATCACCATTTAAATTTTTAATATTACCCTTTTTAAAAGAATTTGGTTTAAATTTTTCTATTACAGAAGCGTAATCTCCATTTGGAACAAAACAAATATCTTGACTATCTGGTTTATCTGCTACATTTAGTTCAAGATCTCTTGCAATTTTTCTTGTTTCATCTTTAAGAAGATTTCCCAAAGGAAATCTAAGGAAATTTAATTGTTCCTTTGTTGTGTTAAATAAAAAATAACTTTGGTCTCTATTTAAATCTATTCCTCTATACATCTCAGTATTGTTCTTGTGTGTAATACTTTTGACATAATGACCTGTAACTAATGCATCTGCATTTAAATTTTTTGCTTCTTGAAATAAATCAGTAAATTTAACAGTTTGATTGCACTGAACACATGGAATTGGAGTCTCTCCATTTAAATAACTATCTATAAAATTATCTATGACTCCTTCTTTAAACTTACTTTGATAATATAAAATTTTATGTTCTATCTTTAATTTTTCGGCTACTCTTTTTGCATCCATAATGTCTTGACCAGCGCAACACTGTTTAGATTTGGATGTCTCTTTAGTATCGTTATAAAGTTTCAAAGTGATTCCTATGATATTATATCCTTCATTTTTCATCATAGCTGCCACTGTTGATGAGTCTACCCCACCGGACATGGCAACAATAACTAGTGTATCTTTTGGGTCTTTTGCTATTCCTATTGAATTAAATTTCGTCATATTTAATGATATTTATTCATATATTTTATATAAGCAAATTAAATGATTTTAGATTATGAGCCAGGTGACATAGTCACTAATCCAAAGGATAAAAGTTGGGGTATTGGTCAAGTTCAATCCATAATTAATAACAAAGTAACTATAAACTTTGAAAATGTTGGAAAAAAAGTAATAAATGCAAAGATAGTTAAATTAGAAAAAATTAATAAATGAATATTGAAGAAGCAAAAAAAATAACTTACTCATTAATAGATACATTTAATAGAGCAGGTAATATTGCATTAAGCTTGAGAGACGCTGGTTTAATAAAAGAAATTAAATCTGATAACACACCAGTGACTAACGGTGATATTGAAGTTAATAAAATATTGATTAAAAAAATTTCTGAAATCACCCCCAACATTTCAATTGTTTCAGAAGAAAATTCTGAAAATAAAAATAAAAAAAATTTAAAAAATTTTTGGTTAATTGATCCAATAGATGGAACTAAAGATTACATTAGTAACAAAGATGAATTTACATTAAATGCTGCATTAATAATAGATAAGAAACCTGTTATTGGTATAATTAATGCACCAGGAAAAAAAAGGATTTTTTATTCATATGCTAAGTCAAATAGTTATGAGTTAATTAATAATCAAGAAATTGAACTAATTAATAAAAAAAAAAATTACAAAGAAATAAAGGCAGTTAGCTACTCTGATAAACTTAAACCTGAAATTTTAGAAATACATAAAAAATATCAAGTCACATCATTCAAAAAGATGAAAAGTTCATTAAAGTTTTGTGTTATCGCTGCGAGTGAATTTGATTTATATGTAGCAGAACCAAGAGCTTGTGAATGGGATATTGCAGCAGGACATGCAATATTAATACATGCTGGTGGTCAATTAACTGACTTTGAAGGTAATGAAATTCTTTATGGAAAACTTAATTTTAAAAATCCAAGTATAATTTTAAAAAATAAAAGTATAGTCTAATGGATGAACAGTTAAGAATTATTTTAATTATCATTATATCAGTTTCAATATTTGGTTTACTAATTTTTGTTTTTGTTAAAAATTATATAAAAAATAAAATTAACTATTTGGCTGAAGAAGATAGAAAGAAATTAAAGTAATTTAATAATTTTAATATAATCTTCCTTATCAATGTCCATAATTCTTTTTGAAGTTTCAAAACCAAAACCATTTCTTGCTAATAAAGAGATATCTTTTTTATAAAACAAAGTTCTATTATCTTCTGCTCTTGCAGGTCCAATTCTTTTTTTTTTACATACTTTAATTCCCGAAAAAAAATCTTGATCCAAATTATCTTCTTGAATTTTATCTATTGTCTCTTTGATAAAACTATCATTAATACCTTTGTTAAATAAATAACTTCTAATTTTATTTATAGAAGTGCCTTTTTGAATCAGGCCTCTGGATTTACTTTCTGAGTAAAATTTATCATTAATAAATTTACTTTTTTCAAGATCTAGCAACACAATATCAATCAAATCTGATATATCTTGCTTTTTAATGTTGGGCACATTCGCTTTAAGATATTTTTTTAAAAGATATGTCTTTAATTGTTGTTTTGAAGGGGCATATTTTTCAATATACGCAAAAGAAAAATTTCTCATCTCCTCAATTGTTACTTCTAATGTTTTTTTTCTATTTCTCATAGGAATCATGTTACAACTAATATAATATACCGATTAATGATTGAACAAATTATTACATTCTTCACTATAGAAATGAGCTTTCTTTGGTTAAATCTTGGGGTTTTGCCTTTTTGGTTTATGTTAATAGTTTTTCCAAATTCAAAAATATCCAGAGCTCTAATTACTTCAATTTTTCCTATATTTATATTGAGTCTAGCTTATGCTTATTTTATTTATATCGCCTATATTAATAGTTATGACTTTTTACAAAATTTTAAACTTTATTTAGGATTAAGTGAAATTTTAAACTTATTTGAAGATCAATCTTTTTTAATTTTATTTTGGACTCATTTTTTAGCAATGAATTTGTTTTGTGGAGGTTGGATTGTTAAAGACTCACAATTATTTAATGTAAATAAATTTTTAGTATCATTACCACTTCTAATTACTTACTTTATAGGACCAATTGGTCTAATTATGTATTGGACAATCAGAATATTTTATGCAAAAAGAATAACTCTTTATGATTAAATCAATTGACTTTTATTTTGATTTCATAAGTCCTTACTCTTATCTTGCTCACAAAAAGATTGAACTTATTAAAGAGAAAAAAAATATTGATTTTAATTACAAGCCAGTTCTTGTAGGTGGACTTCATAATCTACAAGGAATTACAGCTCCAGCTTTTGTCAAACATAAACTAAAACATATGATATCTGATTGTGAATTGATTGCTAAAAAAAATTCCTCTGTTTTCAAGTGGAACTCTAAATTTCCCTTAAACTCTTTAAATATCATGCGTGGCTATGTTTTTGTTAACGATGAAATTAAAAGTTTATATCTAAATATAATGTTTGATGCTTACTGGAAAGATAATATTGATATTTCTAATGAAGAAACATTAATAATTCTACTTGAAAAATGTAACATCGAAAAAAAAATTTTTCTAGAAGGAATTAAAAACCAAAAAATAAAAGATAAATTAAAACTTTTTACTCAAAAAGCATATAATAAAGAAATTTTTGGAGTTCCAACATTTCTTGTCGATAATAAGGTTTTTTGGGGACAAGATAGACTGGAGTTTGCTTTAGATGAGTTCAATAAATAGTTTATACTATTTTAAAATCACTTTGACTTATTGCAGCAAATCCACCATCAATATGAGATACTTTTTCAAAACCCATTTCTTTCAAAGATTTTGCAGCTAGTGCAGATCGTAATCCACCAGCACAAAATAAAATCATCTCTTTATTCATATCTAATTTACCACTTTTGAAATAAGGACTTTCTGGATCTAGCCAAAATTCTAACATGCCTCGTGGTATATGATTAGAATTTTCAACTTTACCCATTTTATCTAATTCTCCTTTTTCCCTAATATCAATTAAATTGCATGTGCCTGAATTGGATAGTTTAAACGCTTCATTTGGAGTGATGGTTTTAACTTCAGCTAAAGCCTCAAAGACTAGAGTTTGTGATGATTTAATTGTCATAATATATTACATTATATATTATGAAATCTCAAAAAAAAGAACATAAATCAAAATTCTTAAAAAAAATTTTTATCAAGATTTGTAGATTATTTAACCTTGAGATTATAGACCAGGGAAAATTTTATTTACCAGTTTCAAATAAAAGTGGTAGTGAAGAGCTTTCAGTTCAAGGAAAAAGATCTCTAACAATTCCAATGGGGATTGTCAATATTACAAGGCCAATTAAATCATTGGATATAATTTTAAGAACTTGTTCTTCGGTAAATATGTTAACCCAATCAAAACAAAGGTTATTTGAAAAAGACAAATCTGAATATACATTAAGAACACTCAATTCATTAATTAGATCAATAAATAATGCAAAAGAAATTTTTTCTAAGATTAAACTAAAAATTACTATTGTGGACCATAATTCAAATAATGAAATTATTGATAAAATGAAATCAATTTTGTCAAATCAATTTTTTTCAAGTGAAATAATTAATTTGGAAATTAAAAAATTTAAGGATCAAATTAACAAAATTAATGAACAAAATAATAAAGTTTCTGATAATCAAATTTCAAATATGTCTAATATTCATCAATCATTAATCATAGCAAAAAAATGTGAAGATTTAATTTATTTTGTAGAAGATGACTATATTCACTCTCTCGATTCAATTAAAGAAATGATACTTTCTTATGAAAAAATATCTAGTCAGTTAAATAAAGAATTAATTCTTTGTCCAGCTGATTATCCCTACTTATATAACAAAATGGAAAACACAACAATACTACTTGGAAATAAATATCATTGGCGAGTTATTGAAGAAACATTATGTACTTTTTTAACTAGCAATATCATTGTTAAAAAATACTGGGATGAATTTATTAGTGTGTGTAAATTTGAACATTATCCATTTGAAAAACCTTTCCATAATATTTATAAAAAAGAATATTGTTTAAGCCCAATACCTTCATTAGCTATGCATTGTACCAATATAAACTCAATTTATGGGCTCCCACCTAATTTTGATTTGGTGAAGACTTGGGATGAAAATAAAGAAGTTTAGATTGTTTGATAAAACAGGCTTCAAAACTGAAGCCTGTTTTGGCTTGTAGAGAGAGAGTTAAATTTTTTTTAGGAAGACTTTGTGGGTAGTACAATGTCTTCCTATATCTTAAGATTAATCTCTTATTGCGTAAGCAATAACTCCTGTTTCTGTAACATCTGTACCTTTTGCTTGAGCTTCTTTACTCAATCTAATTCCAAAAAGATTATCCATAATCGACCAGACTATGTAGGCAACTACAAAAACAAAAATATTGATTGATAAAACTCCAATTAATTGTGCGTTAAATGTTGCATCTGTATTTGTCATTGGTACCACTAAAGTTCCAAATATACCTGCGAACATATGAGCAGGAATTGCACCTACCACATCATCGAGTTTAAATGAAAATAACAGTTTAGTTCCAAATACAACTATCACACCACCCACTGCTCCAATTAATATTGCTACTAAAGGTGCTGGGGCTAAAGGTTCAGCTGTTATTGCAACTAATCCACCAATTGCACCATTTAACATTTGTATTACATCCGTTTTAGTAAATAGCAACCTTGTTACTACAGCCGCTGCTAATACACCACCACAAGCTGCTAAATTAGTATTAATAAATATTGTTGATATAGCAACTGCATCAGCAAAAGAACCTAATGCTAATTGTGATCCACCATTAAACCCAAACCAACCTAACCATAATACGAATACACCGATTGTTACTAATGGAATTGATGATGCTGCAAATGGTTGGATGGCTTTTGGGTTTCCTTTGCTATCAAATCTTCCATATCTTGGACCAAGTATTATAATACCTGCAAGTGCTGCAGCGCCACCAGTTGAGTGAACTAAAGTTGAACCAGCAAAATCTGAAAAACCAAGTGAAGCTAACCATCCTCCACCCCACTGCCACCCCATTACTATGGGATAAATAATTCCAGATAATATTGCTGCAAATAAGAAAAATGGCCATAATTTAATTCTCTCAGCCATTGCTCCTGAACAAATTGAAACTGTTGTTGCACAAAATACCATTTGAAAAAACCAGTCTGATCCATCAGAATATCCAGTATCTAATACACTAGCATCTGACCACGGTATGAAATTTCCTATATATCCACCTTCTGGAATACCATATGCTAAGTTATAACCTACAAGCCAAAACATAATTCCTGAAATTGCATATAAACCAATATTTTTTGCACAAATTACCGAAACACTTTTTGAAGTAACCATTCCAGACTCTAACATCGCAAATCCAGCAGCCATGAACATTACTAAAAAACCACAAATTAAAAATAGGAGTGTATTGAATACAAATCCTACTTCCTCTGAAACAGTTGTTTCTGCTATTCCAGCACTATTCATAGTGAATAAAAATATTAAACTAACAAATGGTACTAATATTTTTTTTATTAATTTTGTCATTAAGACCTCCTTTTTATGAGTGATGTTATATTCTAGACTCAATTAAAAACTAATGTTGATGTGGTAAAAGGGGTATGCAGTTTCTGCATATACTAACAGCCTTAATACATTTCTGTAAAAGGCTGTTGTATAATTTTAAAAGTAATTATTTGTTGAATACTTCTTTAAGTGCTTTAGCTGGTAAGAACTTAACTTTTTGGGAAGCGCCAATTTGAATTTGCTCTCCAGTTCTTGGGTTTCTTCCAACTCTAGCTTTTCTTTTTGCAACTTTGTAAGTACCAAATCCTGCAATTTTTACTGAGTCGTCACCTTTTAATGCATCTAAGATAGTGTTAGTAATTGTATCGAAAGTACGTTCAGCATCAGCTTTACTAAGGTTTAAAGAGCCTGAAAGCTGAGTTATTAGTTGTTTTTTGTTCATTTTTAAGCTCCGATTTTAAAGGTTATTTAACTATACTTTACACAAAAACCTTATAAATCAAGCATTTAATTAGTGTTTATGCAATTAGTTAACACTATATCTAGTAATTAACTCAATAAGTGTTGTTTTTAAAGGTTTTTTAAAATTCTATAAATAAAATTAATTAAAATAAACCTAGATCTTTAAGGTCATTAAAGGTTGTAAAAAACATTAAAGATAACAATAAAAACATTCCGATTCGAAAAAAACCTTCCTGAACTTTTTGACTTAATGGTCTGCCTAAAATTTTTTCGATACCATAGAACATTAAATGACCTCCATCTAACATAGGTATTGGAAACAAATTTATTAAACCTAGACTAATTGATATATAAGCCATCATACTTATGAAAGGTAAAATACCAAATTCAGCAACTTGCCCACTTATCTTAGCTATCCTTATAGGCCCACCCAGTTGTGAACTATCACCAGAACCAGTTATCATACTTCCAATATATTTAAGAGAAGAGGCGCTTACATAATAAACTTCATTAATAGCATAAAACAAGGCTTTTGCTGGGCCTAGCTTGACATGATTTACTTCGTTATTATATGCTCCAAGTTTAATACCGACCATACGTTTATTGACTTTATTACCAAGACTATCTTCACTTTCGACAATCTCAGGTTTTACTCTAAAAGTTAAATTTTGGTCATATCTTTTTACAGTAAAATTGATAAATTCATCTGTAGACATCATGATGAATTTTGAAACTTCCATGATGCTTTTTACCTTATTACCATCAATTGAAATAATAATATCTTTGTTTTTTAGACCCGCTACCATTGCTGGACTGTCTTTTTGAACTTCATTAATTACAGCTGGAGTAAAATCTTTTCCAGCAAATGTGTAAACACAAAAGAAAATAAGAATAGCTAATAAAAAATTAGCTAAAGGTCCACCAAATACAATTAAGGCTCTTTGGTATAAAGGCTTTAATACAAAAAGTTTTTCTTGATCCTCTTTATCATACTCTTTAATAATCTTTTCATTATCAGATTGACTATAAACATTTCTATCACCAAAAAATTTAACGTATCCACCAAGTGGTATTACACAAATCTTCCAACGTGTACCCGATTTATCATTCCAACCAAATAATTCTTTACCAAATCCTATAGAAAAATCAGTAACTCCTACACCATAGCGTCTAGCAAAATAATAATGCCCATACTCATGGATAAACACCACCACAATAATTAAAGCTATAAAAGGTAAAATGTAAGACATCATAACAATATAATAATACTTTTTATTGAAATATTTTCTAGATAAAAAATTCTAAGATTTTATATTGTACCCTTTTTTAAGTAATATTGTCACTAAGATCACACAAATTATCAAGAAAAAAACCATTGAACTTATACTAATCCAAATGTTAAAATCAGATACTCCATAAAATGAGAATCTAAGTCCATCAATTAAATAAACTACAGGATTAAAATAACTTACAGTTTGCCAGAATGAAGGCAGCATATCCAAAGAATATAAACTTCCCCCTAAAAATACCATAGGAGTTATCACTAAGGATGGGATGATAGACATTTGTTCAAAGTTTTTACTAACAACACCAATTAAAAATCCAAATAAAGCAAAAGTAAAAGAAACTAAAACTAATAAAAATATCATTAACATTGGATACTTAACTGTAACTTCTGCAAAAAATGAAGCAGTAATGTAGATTACTACACCTACAACTAATGTTTTGGTAGCT
>Ga0209631_10002569_pt1 | contig 21612 bp, 21 predicted proteins | sample COG_08_FD_184752 | JGI IMG/M metagenome (GOLD analysis project Ga0209631, IMG submission 184752) | Pelagic Microbial community sample from North Sea - COGITO 998_met_08 (SPAdes) (version 2) | ecosystem: Environmental > Aquatic > Marine > Neritic zone/Coastal water | place: Helgoland, sampling... | reverse complement strand
GCCACTCATACCGTCTGGCCGATCGTTACAACGAGACCCGGTTCACTCCAACACTCCAACATGTCCACGAGTTCACGAGCGGCCTCGAACGCCAGCTTGAAAGTTATGTAGTCGCCTGACGTGTGGCTCGTCCTACGATCAGACGTGATCGCGACCTCGTACGAATCCAGCCAAGGGTTCTCGCACCCGTGGCTATACCGTTTGTTTGCCATGGTTATATCTCTCTCTCTAATAGGTCACCACCGACACGGCGTCGATGATGCAAGACAACCAACCGAACGGGTCCGGGTAGTTGTCTAGCTAGTGGCAGGCGGTCACGAATCATATTCGCTCCGCTCAACTCTGCCGCGCTACTGGCTGGCCACTAGATAGAGACTTGGTCTTCGCCCTGCTCGTCAGTCGCTTAGTGTTGGTCAATTCTGCACTATCCGAACGGATAGCTACCAGACCAGTGCACAGAGGCCACGACCCCCGAAAGGATCTTCTACAGCGTCACTACTCGACGCTTACCATGCCACGTTCTGACGGAGGCGGTATTTCGTATTCAGATGTCAAAGAACATAGGCCGACAGAAGGAATCAGGAGCCGACGAACTTAATCGCTTTGCTTGACTGGCGTGTCAGTGGCTGGCTCGGTCACCCGAAATACGGTGTCGCCAACTGGCAACAGCTAGACCCTACCAGCTCGACAACCACTTTCCTCAACTCTCCACTGTGGCATCCGTCACACCAAAGGGTGCGCCCAGCCTTACTTAACATGTTAGGCCGGCCTATCGCATGGTGTATGGCATGGTTACTGTGCGGTGTAAGGCATGCTTAACAGTCTGGTGTTAGGTGTGCCTATGTGACGGATGACCATTGCATCGACGAAGCGCTTGCTGCGTAAATGAAGCAACCAAACGCCCGATGTGACGCATTTCACATGTGACACATTTCACATGTGACATATGTCACCCCCTACCCCCTTGACAAACCTTTTTTACGTAGGAGCCTGGAAGGCTTAGCCGAGATTGGTGGGCGTAAATTTTGGTGGGGATGGTACCTGGTGGTGGGTGGCTGGTTGTGGTGTGAAAAAGGCGGGGTACACCATAGTCGAGCTTATGGGTCCACCATAGGGTGGCTCTGCCACCATGTGTCTATGCCCGCATAGGGCTATGTCTGGGACCATGTTTTGTTTTTGCGAGCAGTCAGCGAGCAGTCTTTGAACCCTCTGTATGCCTTTGTTTTATTGGGTTTTAAAATTTAATAAGTTTTTTCTTGACTTTGGCCTAGAGTGCAGCTAGACTTTCAAATACCGGAGTGAGCGGCAGCGAGGGTCGCCTCCTTTAGTTCCGGCTCCTCGGGCACAGAGTGCAGAGAGGAGCTAGGTGCAGAGGCAGTGGGTGCAGCTATTTGGGGAGACTTGTGTCTCTAGTGTAGCATGTGTAGGCTGCTCGTCTATGGATGAGCTTGTGGATATGGTGGAGTTGTTAGAAGGTAGGGCTTTGTGGGGGGAAGGGTTGGAGCCTTCTTTGGTTAGGGAGGTTGCGCGTGTGTTGCAGGCGGCTATTGATGAGATTACTTTGTTGTGTGAGTTTGCTGCGGAAGTGGACGAGGGTTTCTGATCGCTGGTATGGTGGTGCTCGCACCCGGTCATTCTTCCTCCTCTCTCAGGGTGGCCGGGTGCTTTAATCATGAAGTTTGGAATGTTGCCTAATGAACCCGACACGACTGCTCGTGAATTGTCTGAGTTCGGTAAAGAACTGCTTGAGTGGGATACCACTCCTAGAGATTTGCGTGACGAAGGCGAAAAGACTTTGGTCGGCTATTGCAACAGTCGTGGCCATAGTCGCAATCGTTGCATGCGGACAATGCAAAGAGATGACTACAAGATGGCGCGTCGCCAACTGTCACTCGAAAAAGGTGAAGTCGACTACAAGACCAGAGCAATCCTTGACGTGGCCTACGAACAGGCATTGAAAGGGAACCCTCAAGCCCGCAAAGACTGGATGGCTTTCTACCAGCCGTCAGCCCGCCACCTCGCACCTGCCAAGGTCGACGTCCAGGTTAAAGAGGAACCGGTCCCTGCGGAAGCGGTGGAGCCTACGGCCATGAGCGATGAGGAATTAGAAGCTGCTGTAGCGGAATGGGCCAACGATGGGTGATCCGACGACTGCTCGCATCACGACTTTGAGGTCGGGATGAGTCAGACTAGGCGAGAGATCCTTCTGCAGAACCGCTTGTTGAAGGGCACTAACCCTGCTGCTCGTTCGCTTGTTTTGGGTGGTGTGGATAACGCTGTGATTGCCGGTGCCCAAAACGCTGTGCTGGGTGGGAAAGATTCAAAAATAACTAATTCTGATTATTCAACGATTACAGGTGGCAACACAAACACTATTATTGGTTCTTTGGAATCAGGAATTGTTGGGGGAATAAGCTGCTCTATTACTGATGCGGCCGAATCTACAATAATGGCTTCTAGCAACACGACGATTAATGGTGCTAACTCTAGGGATGTTGTCGCCATCGGTTGCAGGGGCAGCGCTGTTGGCGCTGCTGGAGGAGCGTGGGGAGCGCAAAGAAGCCTGGTTCAGGGTTTTTACAATACTTTGGCAGCGACAGCAGATAGCTACGAAATTGTTTTGATGTCTAACACTTCTAGTGTGGACGATTCACGTTACGTAACAGTTTTGGGCGGGCAAGGCCACACCGTAACTGGCACTTATTCAACTGTGGTGCTAGGAGGACAATTCACCACTGTTACTGACAGCCTGAGAAGCGCTGTGATTTCCTCCCTTGGGAGTGAGCTTACTGACGTATACCGCTCGGCAATTATTGGCGGCTACGACAACTCGATTGACAACTCTGTTTCATCAGCAATTTTGGTGGGAGATCACAATACTAACAACCACGATTATTCTGTCATGTTGGGCTGTGATACCCGCACATCTGTCGGCCAGTTCACAACGCACGTAGAAAATATTAAAGCTTTCGGTGCCACCATAGATTTTGGGGCGCTCCCGACTTCTCCCACTCCATTCCCAGCACCTCCTTTGACGGCAGGGCAGTTGTGGGTTTCAGGCACTTCTCCAAACAAATATTTAAGAATGGCATAGGAGCAGGCATGCATTTAAGATCAGCAAAACTTGTAGACCCTAAAATGTTTAAGCAGGCGTTTAAGGCTTCTCCAAAAGCAGCGTTCCAGTCTGTAATGACCGATGAATCGGGCAAACCGTCTGGACGTGAAGTGGCCGTGTACACGAATTCTGGTCCTGCAGGGGAAATGGTTGGGATCATGACGTGGAAAGACGCTCTAATAGTTTTGGCAGACGTAAAAAATTATTCGTTTTTAGAAGGTGAAGCCCTGAATGAAGAAGGTGAGCTGGCGCTCACAGTCGGGGAATCTAATAACAAAAAGACAGATCGGCTGCTGGCAAAGCGTGCAGATTTGCAAGCAAAGATTAACAAAATAGATGAACGGCTAGCGTAATGGACGCTGCGGGCTGGTGGGACATGGTTAAAGGTGAGCAGATGTCGCCGCTAGTAGGCCACGTTTTGACAAGTCTGGTGTTGTATGCGGAACAGTTGGAGGTTGCTCAACCTGAAAAAGATGAGGAAGAGTAATGGCTTCTAGGGAGGAGGTTGAGCAAGAGGTAGAGTTCCGTCGTTGCAAAGCAAACGTGTTCTATTTTTTGGAAACGTATTGGCACATTTCGACTCCTGGGGCTTCGCCGTTGTTTGAGTTGCGGGAGCCTCAGCGGATAGCTTTGGAGACGTGGGAAAGCGGCGAGAACACTATTTCGTTGAAAGCCCGCCAGATTGGCTGGTCAACTCTGTCTGCTGCTTACGCGTTTTGGATAGCGTTTTTTCACCCTGACCAAACGATTGTAATGCTTTCTCGTACCGAAAATTTTGCTAAAAAGCTATTGCAAATGAGCAAGTATGGTTATGCCCGCATTCCTGACTGGATGAAAGAGCGTGGGCCTACGGTTGAGAAACAGAATCTGCTTGAGCTTAATTTTCAGAACGGTTCTTCTATCGAGTCAATGGCTTCCCGTGAGAACGCTGCTCGTGGTATTACGGCTTCTTTGATTATTGCTGACGAGTGGGCGTTCTTTAACGATCCTGCTGAGGCTTGGACTGCTATCTATCCTGCGACTGAAGTTGGCGGGCAGATTATTGGCATCTCTACGGCTAACGGGTTTGGCAACTGGTTCCACAAGTTTTACAATTCTGCCAAGGCTGGAACCAACAATTTTAAGGCAATGTTTTTTCCTTGGAATTCCATTCCGTCTCGTGACGAGGCATGGTACCTGCAGCGCACGAAGGACATGGAACCTTGGCAGTTGTCGCAGGAATACCCGGCTACTGACGAAGAAGCATTTATAGCTTCGGGTAACCCGGCATTTGACACTGACATGTTGAAGTCTCGTATAGAGATTTTGCCGCCCGCTTTTGAAGGGATACTGGCAGAAGGGGACGACGGGGTCGCCACTCTTGTTCGGGTTCCTGAGCCGAACTTGAAAGTGTGGGAGAAACCGCAAGGCGGCATGCTGTATGTGGTAGGCGCTGACGTGGCTACTGGTGCAGAGGACGGCGACTACTCTACAGCCACTGTGATTAAAGCGAACACAGGCCAGGTTGTGGCTGTGTTCCGTGAACGTATTGTGCCTGAAGACTTTTCTGATTATTTGGCTAGGTTGGCGTTGTGGTACAACACGGCTTTGCTCGCTCCTGAACGGAACACGCATGGCTTAGTAGTAGTTAGAAAATTGACGTACGATCTTAAGTACCCAAATCTTTACATGCATGTGCGTGACAACATCCGGCAGTCTGTAACACGCAATGTGGGCTGGCACACAAACCAGGCTTCAAAAATGGTTTTAGTTGACGAGCTGGGGGCAGGGTTGCGTCGAGGAAAACTAATCTTGCATTGTGAAGACACGTTTACAGAGTTGCTTGCGTTCTCTCGCAAGACTCGTTCCGGCGGGAACACGGTGTATGAGGGGAAGCCTCATGATGATCTTGTTATTTCTTTGGGTATTGCCAATATGGCGTTGCAGCAGGTTTATGTCCCTGAGATAAAAGAAGAAGAGCCGGATGGGTTAACTATGGCTTTTTTTGAATCATTGGTAGACCGGGCGAAAGGTGCAACAAAAACGCCCTATACTGCTGGTTACAGAAAACCGCCGACTACACCGGACTTTGTGATTTATGCTTAACGAATACACACCGCATCATGCTATATGCAATGATTGCAATACGGTGTTTGAAGATTTGCACAAGCACGGGGTGTGTTTTGGTTGCAAAATATCTACTTTGACTTTTGATAAGGTGTCTTATCCCGCAGTTGGGATGGGCGAAAAAGAAATAGTGGAGGCTAACGCTGCTTCGGGTCGGAAGATTGTTAGGGCTTCTCAGACGGACCCAGACAAACAAGTAGATTCAAAGAAGATAATAAAACCAACTCTCTCTGACGAGACTAAACGACGGATTTATCAAACTCATGGACGCTAACGAACTTATTCCTGCGCCTTCTGGCCGTGTGCCAGTGAAGAGGCAGCAGAAACTGGCTGATTATCGGGCGGAGATTTCTGCGTCGCAACATCAGATGGAAGAAAAGAAGTATCACGAGAAGTGGCGTCGGTTCATACACATGTATGAAGCGAACCTTAATTATTCCACTGACCCTGCAGTTGACTCTATAGATGTGCCGATTGCGTTTGCAAACGTCAACATCCTGCGCTCTGCGCTGACGGTCAACCATCCTAAGTTTACGGCTTCGCCACGTAACCTGCAATCTCATTTGGCTGCGACTTTGTGCGAAGAGATCGTGAATTGGGAGTGGTATCACAACGACATCCAAGATGAGATCCGCAGGACTACAGACGACTTGCTGATAACTGGCAACGGTTTTATCAAGGTTGGGTATCAGCTTGACACGTATGGGAAGCGTTCGGATGTAGGCCAGCTTGCTTCTCCGGCCCCTATGGGTGGCATTGATTATGCGGCGTTTGAGCAGCCGGGTTACAACAAAGAGTTTGATAAAACTGTTGAAGGCGCTGCGCAAGTTTTGAATTCCAGGGCAGCTATGGGTTCGGATCTGCCCTCTCGTTCTGCAATGGCTAAGCAGTTGCGGGAGCAGGGTTCAATCATTGTTAAAGATGATTGTGTAGTCGAGCGGGTAAGCGTCTTTGACATGCTCGTTGATTCTACGGCTACGTCTATGAAGAACTTGCAGTGGATTGCGCAGCGTGTGCCGGTGCGTAGCGATGTGGCCCAGAACAACAAGAATTGGGCACCTCGGATTCGCAAGCAGTTGCGTGCTGGGCAGAAGTCTATCGCCGAGGATCCTGAAGATGAGGGCTTTAACGCTCGGTACAACTCGCCTAACTCTTCTATAAGCCAGGGGCGTCCTGGCGGAGAGAAGATTGAATGGGTGATTGTGTGGGAGTTTTACGATCTGCAAGAAGGGACTATGTGTGTCTTTGATGATAACATGGCTGACGATTTTCTTGTAGAGCCTCAGCCGATGCCGTTCAAGTTTGGCCACCCGTTTATCCATATTGGTAATTATTCTGTGCCTGACAAGTTCTGGCACATTGGCGATCTTGAACGCATTGAAACTCTCCAGATGGAGATTAACAAAACACATTCGGCTCTGGTGAACGACCGTAAAGGTTTTCAGCGCAAGTGGATGGTTCGTGAAGATTACTTGACTGACGCTGGCCCTAACTCGCTATCGGAAGTGTTGCGTTCTGAAGACGACAACTTGATCGCTTCGATCCCTATTAAGGGGCAGGGGGTCAGGATGGAAGACATTATTTCCAGAGTTCCTTCACCAGCGTTGGATCCGGCGTTGTACAGTGTGGGGTCTAAGCTGCAAAATCTCATGAATGAGGTGAGTGGCATTTCGGATTTCCAGCGTGGCAATTCTGGCGGCGGTAATACGGCTACTGAAGCAGCGATCATTAATGATGGCACTCTTGCTCGCATGAAAGAGAAGCAGGGCAAGCTTGAGCATCTGATGCGCGATGTGGCCCGCCGTCTTGTGCAACTTAAAATGCAGTACATGAAGTCTGAAAAGATGTTGCGCATTTCTTTGGGTGCCAACCCGCAGTCTGCCGAAAAGCTGCGTAATGCTGGTGTGGATTTGAAGGGAGCCAACTCGCAAGATCCGACTGAACTGTTTACGTCTTACACCGCCAAAGATATTCAAGGTGAGTACGACGTTATTGTGGAAGCAGGATCTTCTACGGCGTTTAATGAATCGCAGCGTCGCCGATCTATTCAAGAGATGCTGGCGACTGTCGGCCCGTTTTTGCAGATGGGCAAAATAGATGTTGACGCATTGTTGACTTATGTGTTGCGGTTTGGGTTTGGCATACCGAATGCTTCCGAGTTTATGGTCGGGACGGCCCCTGAGCCTGCGGGTCCGCAGGGCGGAATGGTAGAGCCTGGAGCGGGGCCTGGTGGGGGTTTGCCGCCTGATTTAATGGCCATGATGCAAGGCCAGGGTGGCCCTGCTGGGGTGCCGTCTGTGGCTGGCGGAGTGTTGCAGCCTTCTGGTGGGGTACCTCAGTCTGCGGCTCAACCACCACCTTATTAAGTCGCGAGTTGTGGTGCATGCTCTTTTAGTGTCATAATAGGGATTGTCCGTACAATCGGACATTCGAACTATTAGAGGATGTGACCCCTGTGAATTCAGGACTAGTCAATGCAGCCGAAGACTCGAACCCTTCCAAGCAAATAGATATGACCCAGATGGTCCCTGTCACCATTAAAGGTGTAACTACCGAAATGACTTTGCAAGAAGTTGTTAACGGCTACGCCTCAAGACAAATGGTGACAGAAGCCACAACGCGAGCAGCGGAGTTGCAGAAACAGGTCGAAGCTTTTGACCGTTTCAAACATCAGCTTCAGACAGATCCTAATCGGATTGTTACGGGGCTTGCTGAACGTTTTCAGGTTAATATATCTCCTACCAGGGCCAGCGATGATTACCCTGATGACGACCCAGAGGTGGACTCTGAGTTGGTGGAAGTCAAGAAACAAGTGGCAGAGACAACAAGGCAAATGGCTTTGTTGCAAAACCAGTTGGCAACCAAAGCACATGAATCTGAGATTGAAACAAAACTTTCGGGCCTGCAACAGGCTCACGGCGATGCTTTCGACAAGGACAAGGTACTTAATTACGCGTTGGTTAATGATATTAACGATGTGGAAACAGCGTTTAAGGCATGGCGTTTCGATGAAGGACTTTCAACCCCTTCTCCCGACGGCACGCTTGACAGTGCTGTCCAGGCATTGGGGCAGATTGCCCCTGGTGCACCTACCGCTACACCGGCCCCGGCTAAAGCCGCTTACGAAGCTCCTAAGGACATTCGTGAGTCGCTGCGCCGAGCGTATGCTGCAGCGGATATGGACATGGATGAGATACTTAGTTCCGTATGATCCTGTGCAACATTTTTAGGAGAAAACAATGGCAGTAGGTAACGCAGATTTTGGAGAGATCGCTTCAACGACTCTCAACGAGCATGCTTCAATGCTCGCTAATAACATTTTTGAGAATCAGCCGTACATGTTCTGGATCAACCAGGCTGGCCGGGTTAAGGATTTTGCTGGTGGTGCTACCATCGTCGAGCCTTTGATCCACGCAGTAAATGGCACGTTCTCGTCTTATTCGGGTTATGACACTCTGACCGTAACGCCTCAAGAAGGCATTTCGTCGGCAGTGTTTACGCCTCAGCAAGCATATGTCAGTGTTGCTATTGACGGTTTCAGTCAAATGGTTAACGCCGGGCCGGAAGCAGTCATTGACTTGCTTGAAGCCAAGATGATGCAGGCTACCGAAACGGTCACTCAGGAAATGAACACCATGTTGGTGACTTCTGATGGCACAGGTAACAGTGGCAAGGACTGGTTGGGTCTTACGGCTTTGATCGGTGACCACGTCACTGGTAACGCTAACGTCGGCGGCATTGTCGTGGCCGATAACACTTGGTGGCGTTCACAGGTTGATGATGTCGGCGCTGGCGCTCTGGTTCTGTCTGACATGAACACTATGGTAAATAACTGTAGTAATGGTGTAGACCGACCTGACCTCATTTTGACTTCGCAGAAGCAGTTTGAAGCGTTCGAGGCGCTGTTGGCTCCTCAGCAAATGTTCCGTGATCAGTCGATTGCAAACGCCGGTTTCCGCAACCTGCTTTACAAAGACATCCCGGTCATTTATGATACGAATGTTGCCGACGATGACATGTACTTCTTGAACTCGAAGTATCTCAAGCTGCGCCCTAACCGTCGCACTTGGTTCACGACAACTCCATTCGTGCGTCCCCACAATCAGGACGCAATTTATGCCCAGATTCTCATGGGCGGTCAGCAGACCGTAAATAACCGTGCGCGTCAGGGCTATATGCACAACATCGGTTAAGGGGATAATTCATGGCATTAACTTTGAAAGCCACTGATGCAAGTGGTAATCCTGGCACGGTTGTCGGCCGGGCTATGGACCGTATTGGGATTGGCGGTCGCCCTATCAAGGGCGTCGGCAAACTTCATTACGCTTCGTACCTGATCGACCTTGAAAACACTGCGTATGTGACTGGTGGTGTGCCCATTCCTGTGGGTACGTGCGGGTTCACACGCATCTTTGACATGTTGGTGCTCGCAGGTAAAGACCCTTACGGGGCTGCGGATGTGCCACACGTAACTACCGGTTTGACGTTTACTTTGGACAGCACGGACCCTACCGTTCCGCTGCTGGTCATTAAAGACGACGCTGGTGAAGTAGCGGCCGCTTCAACTCAAGCTGCAGGTTCTGCAGTTTGGGTTGTGTTTGGTGGTTTGCGATGATACAGGGGGACCCAGCCCATGCGTGGTACGGTCCCCCTGGTTCTGAACCTGTTAGTGGGCCGGGGTCTAATCAGATCTCGGCCTACGACGGGCCAGGCCAGGGCGTTGTTCAAGTGTTTGAACCGCGTGAAGAGGCTGCAGTCGGATGCCAGGGCAAATTGTCTGACAATACTCGATGCCGTAAAGGCAAGAAACCTTTGTGTAAAGAGCACCTCCACCTGAAATAAGGATTATAAATGTCAGTACTTGAACCGGGTGGGGCAACGACTTACGACAGGGTCCGCGATTGGGCTTTGGATGTAGGAGGCTGGGGGACGACGTGTCCTGTGCCTGCTGAAATAATGGATGCACTGCTGCTTGATTGCTTGCAGACAATCCACACGCAAATCTGGGACCACGACAAATATAAAGCCAAGTGGTCATTCACAATTGCTGCTAACGATTACTTTGTGGACGCCGGTGGTGGCACTCCGAGTATTACTACCAGCATTTTCTCTCCCATGTTTGCTGTGTTGAATAAGATTCAACGGCGGAGAGATCATAAAGAACTGTTCCAAGCAGAGTCGTATCCTAAGATCCCGATGGCGGGTTTAGATGATCCGGTAAAATCGGAAGCTGAGCCTGCGCGTTTGGAATGGTTTACTTGGGGCGACGAGTTCGTTGTCTCCCCTCCTTCTACTGGCGCTGAAACGTACGACGCTTTCGGTTACCGCATTTTAAACCGTTCTATCTGGACGTATTCTGCGCCTACAACTACTTGGCAAATCGTGGATTTGCCTGATGCATACATTGAGACGTATCAGAAATGCGTGCTGGGCTTTTTGCTGACTGCAACTAATGACCATGTTGGTGCAGAGAAATGGTTGCGTGCAGCTTCGGACGAGCTGGGGTCTTTGCAGTCTTTGAACAGCGGTAATGTGATGAACCGTTTGCCGCTGGAAGAGGATGAGCCTTTGCGAATGGGCGGCACTCCTTACAAGAAGTATGGGGTTGGAGTGCCTTATTACCTTCCTGAGATTGTGACTCTGTAGTGGCGTTTAGAAACATGCTTGCTGCCCGTGCGCAAGCAAACGCTACCGAAGCAGTTGTGCAGGTCGATTTTACTGGAGGTTTGCGAATCGGGGCTGATGGCATGGAGTTGCAGCCGAACGAGGTGAGGGATTGCATGAACGTTGACTTCCCTGCCACTGGCGGGGTTGAGCGACGCAAGGCCGTGTGGCCTTTGGCTGCTACTAGCGAACGCATTTCAACTACGACTGACATTGTGGAATACCGGACACCTACTGGGGTGTATTTGTATTGGAGCACGGAGGGGGCGAACGAGAAACAGTTGTTTGTTGACGGCTCCGACACGCTTGCTACGTCTGCGTTTGTGCCGCCTGGTACTGGCAAGTCGTTTACGGGCACCCAGGTTGGGGACAAGCTTTACGCTCGTACGGCCAATGGCCCTAATGGGGGCTGGTCTTTGTGGGACGGTACTGCAGCGGTTGATGTGCGGAACAAGTTTCGTGAAGACGACTACGAGGGGACAGGTCTTCCTAACTTTTCTGAGTTTCATTTGACAGGCACGCCTCGGGGTAAGAGGTGTTTGAGTTGGAACAGCCGCCTGTGGGTGTGGGGTAGCGAGGTGGAGTTAGAGGATGGCGCTTACGTGTACGATGCGGCCTTGGGAAAGGCCGTGTGGACTCCTGACGCTGGCCCTACCTCTTCGTTCTACGAGGACACGTCCACGCTGTATTTCTCGTTTGCTTATGGGCAGCGGGAAGACGAAGGGCCTCAAGACTTTTACGCTAATTGGGCGTTGAGGTTTGAGCCTGACGGCATGGGCGAGATTGTATCTTTAGCTTCTTTGGGCGAACGCCTGTTTGTGTTCGGTGATAATCGAATCCATGTGGTTAGCCCTAACTTTGCTGAGCCTGTGGAATTGTTTTATCAGGTGCAGGAGTATCGTTCGGATATAGGTTTGGCTAACAAGCACGCTATTGCTGCTTCAGGGAACAGTGTGTGGTTCTTTGATCAGGAGAAAGGGTTGATGGAAATCAATTCTGAGGGGGCGCTGGTCGGTCACATGGAAAAGATTGACGGCTTGATGCCGTTGCTGCTGCGTGATAAGTCTTCTGTGTGTTTGGGTTTGTATGACGACCGAGTGTGGGTGAGTGTCCCTGAGATCCTGCCTGGCGGGAGCGCTACGCCTGATGGCAACACTCGCACGTACGTGTATGACATTAAGACTCAGGCGTGGACCCGTTACAATTTTGGGGTTGACAGGTTTTTCTTCTACCGTGCTTATTTAGAAAACGGGGAAGACCGGTTGTTTGCTTGGCTGCATCAACACGCCGACAATCCTGACGTAGAAAACTCTATTGTCCAGTTGGATTATGATCCGGTGGATTTTGCTAACGACTATTATTTGCCTTCGACTGTCGCCGGAAGCGGCATGGTGCCGATTGAGTCTTATGTGGCCACGTCTTGGATTGATGCGGGGAGTCCCGAGCAGACGAAGGATTGGGTTGGAGCGGAAATGTTTTTTCGCACGCTGCCTGATGTGACTTGTTCTATTACTGCGGCGAGTGATTGGGATCCGGCTTCTCCTGCGTTGAGTGTGGTTAAGGATGTGGGAAACGGGGGGACTTGGGATGACGGAGGGTTTTTGCCTACGTCGTTTACGGGCAATTACCCGAACTTTACTGCGGTGCCTAATGCGGTGGCTGGTGCGTGGAAAGAGAACTCGGTGTTGTTTCCGACGCTGGTTGCTCGTGAGGGGCGGGATGGGGAGTATGACCCTGTTGTGCCTGTGAGTGCTGAGCGGTTGGCTCAGCCTGTGCGGGTGAACAGGTTTTGTGCGTCTCGTTGTGTGAGTGTGAGGGTTGAGCCTGTTGAGGCTGGGAAGTGGAACTTGGATCGTTTGTCTTTGTTCTTTGAACGATGGCTGATTAGGACTTGATATGAGTGACGATGTTTATTTTTCAGTAAACGGCCAGACAGTTATTGCTACAGATTTGGAGGACGGGGGAGAATTTATAAATACAATTTTAGAATACGACCAAATAAATCCTGATATAAAAATAAATTTAATTAACAACGCGCAGCCTTTTGAAACTGGTTCAGTTCCAGGTTTTGGTTTTGATTTTGATTTTTTAAAACCGTCTGATTTTACAGAAGAAAGTGCAATTACCAGAATTGACAATATTGCTAGATCTAAAAAAAGTTCGGCTTTGTCGCTACAACAAATTTTGGACTCTACGGCTGCCGCTGAACGGACTGCTGCCGATAACAGACGATTTAATAACGCTATCTCTGCTTTTGATCGAGAGGTGCTGCTGCAGAATCGCAAGTTTGAGGATGAAGCCCGCAGGCTGTCAGACATTGCTGCGCAAACACAATCACAATACGACATCCAAGCGGCCCAGCGGGCTGTAGCTACCGCTGAAAGGAACCAGGCGGAACAGGCTGCGAACTTTGGATTGCAGATGGAAGCGTTTGGGAACACTCAAGGTGATTTCTTTCGTGATACTTCCACGGGGGCTGACCCTTCACGGGCTATGCGTTCGGCTTTTGTCGGTAACCAGTCTCCGTTGGCGCAGTATGCGAAGCGGGTGCAGGATCTTGCTACGGCTTCGGATCAGCAGAAACTTACTAACCAGCAAAAATTTATTGCGCAACAAAACGCGCAGGCTCAGTCTGCTATACAGGATCGAAGAGACGAGGCTATAGCGTTAGAACTAAAACGCCAAAGAGACGAGGAACTGCGGATGCTGGCGGCTTCCGTTGTCGGCCAATCTACGGGAGCTAGTCGTGCGACGTTTGACCAGAGGAACAAAGCTGTCCAAATAAAGCTTGATGGCGGGGATTGGGAAGGATACATGGCAAGCTTAAACTTAAACACCGTGTCGACAGACATCGTGGCGGGTAGTTCTGCTGTCGATACTGCTTCGGATAATGCTGCTGGAGCTGGTGTATGAGCGAAAAACTTCCTCCTCGTGTAAAGCAGACAGCAGTCGATCACCGGCTGGCTGTCGAATCTGGTAGCGCTGGCTGGGACCAGCCGGGCGGCAAACCGTACAAACAATCCCCTACCCCGAAAACGCGCAAACCTAAACTGCCTGCGGGCGACGGCATGGATCCCATGTTCCTGCCTGCACCGCAGTACAAGAAACCTGCTCGGGTTCGGCCTGAGAAAGCTAAAAAGAAACAGAAGGCCAAGCTGCCCAAGCAGCCGCCTAACGTAGACCAAGTGTTGATGGACCTTATTGATTTGCCTGTAGTAGGTGATGACGTGTGGGACATCCTGTTGGTTGAACCGTTAACTGTTGGTGCCCGTGCAAAGTCTACCAAAGCTGCCAGGCCAGCAGCCAGGAAAGCTCCTGCGTCTAGCAGGAAGGCTGCACCTAGGCAGGGGTTTGCTGCTTTGGCTGAAGACTTGGCGGTAGCGGAAACTTTAGAAGATGTGACGTTGGATAAACCTCCACCGTTTAGGGGTGTGTGATGGCTGAATTGTATGAATCGTTAGCTGCTCCTAGTGTGGACGCTATGGTCCGCTCAGGCAGCCTGGTTGAGGCTCCTGCGAGTGACCTGTCTAAGGTGGCTTCTCGGGCACAGTTGCGCCAGCAGCGCATTATTGACAGGGACCTATCTCCTGATCTGAATCAGGACATGCGTGTTGGTGCGTCAAAGAGGGATAGCGATAAGTCGGGGTTGGGGGACGTGAGCGGCCAGCCTCAGGGCGTTAAAGGTATAACAAACTCTGTACCTAAAGCCGCTGTGGAAGGCAGTATGGGTCAGGCCGACTTTGTGCTTGACGATATAGCTCCTTCTTCCGTGTCGACAAGGGTTGAGGCGCGTCCTTTGGACACGGATTACACGTCCTTGTCTCCGACTCAGCGCGGCGCTGCTTTGCGCGACACAGGCATGGACGCTGTAGATTTTGCTGTAAGCGAAACGGATGGCAGCATGCGCAAGTCTCGTTCTGGGGCTGCGGTGTTGGCGTTCCAGTTGCCGTCTGTGGCTGAGCCTTTGTTCTTGGCTGAAGACGGCGCTCCAGCTCACGCCGCTTTAATCAAGGCTATTAAGAAGTCTGGGGTACGAGCGATTCCGACTAATGGGTCTGGCGAGTATGAGGTTTCTTACACTGTCCATCCTGAGGACCGTGCAAGGTTTGCTCGGATGGTAGATTATTTGGAAGCTGGCCGGATGGAAGAGCTTTCTGATGGCAAGTTTGCCGTGGAGTTCACTGAGTCTAATGCGGTGAATCGCGAGTTTATGCGGGCACCGTTTGGTAGCCGGAAGAAGAAGGTTTAGTTGTGGTCAGGTTTCAGGTCTTAGACGAAAACGGCAATGAAACAGGTGAGCAGAATTTGCCTGCCGGGGTGCGGATGCTGATGAATCGGCAGCGCGCTAAAGAGGGAAGCGATGTTAGTCCGCGCGATGTGGCTTTAAATCAGAATTCGCTGCTAAACCGAAAGCCGCTGGCTAGGAATTCGTTTTTTCAGCCTAGTCAAATATTGGATCCGACGCCGCCTGTTCAGGTGCCTCAGCGGGCTGACGGGCTTCCAGACGTAGGGTTCGACGCTGGCCTGGCCTTTGGCTCTTTGGTCAATCGTAATGCGCCAGGGATAATGCGTCAACGTCTTCAAATGGAAGGCCCGCAACGGGAGGCGGAAGGGGAGCGTTTAAAAAATATTGGATCTTTATTTGACGAAAACGCTGGGACTTATAGCGATATGTCCCCTATGGAAAGCGTCATTGAGTCCAGGCTTTTAAGAGAGGCCGAAGAGTCTAGAGATATAAACTGGTTTGGAGAAACCGAAGAATATGAAATGCCTAAACGCATTTCAATGTCTAGACAGCAAAGAGAGTTTGCAGACGAACTTGACAATTTGGCTCCGGCTTTTGAGGAAATACAAGATATTTACGAATGGCTGGAAACGGAAGTTGGCTTTAATGATGATAATCAGTTAAACAGGCCCGGGGCCTGGATGGACTCTCAAATTGATTATCAACGCAAATTGGTAGACGCTGGCATCAATCCACCTGAAAGCCTTACCGAAATGTTGGTTGCCAGAAACGTTGCGGAAGTAGAAGCTCAAGAGAAATTGGATAGGCTTAACAACGGTTTACAGGGCGTAGTAAAACAATTTGGTTCGTTCGAGTCAATGGCGCAAGAAGTTACCGGAAATCCTAACCTTAACCTTTTTGATCTGGATATTAAAGATCTTTACCAAATTGGTTTAGAAACAATTGCGGCTGCAGAGGAAGACCGCCAAGAGGAAACAAGTGAAATCGAGATGGCCGTTGAAGCTCAAAGTAATAAAGAGTCTAGAATCCGTCAAGGGCTTTACCTGCCACAAATTAAAACACCGGATGGGCTAAGTGAGTCCTTTGTCAATTTTTCAAATCGTGGGTTGCTGGCTGAAACGGGCGGCGAGTTTGTAATTAATTTTGACGCTGTAAATACGAGAGAAGACGCCATACAATCATTTGTCATAAATGCGAATCTAGATCCTTCTGGCATGTTTGGACCGTTTAACACTGATTTGCGTGACGATGATGGCACGTTATTGGGATACCCGTCTGACAGCCCAACCTTTATAAAAGATCTTGGAGACACCCCCAATTTTTATGCAAAATTTGCTGAACATCTTGCAGCCATTTCTGATGAAACAGAGTTTGGTTTGGATTTCTTCAACACTCTGCCTCAAAACGAACAAATTTCAATTGCCAAGGAAGTCTATTCTGCAATAGTTGCTTCGGTTGACCCAAAGCTTGGATTTAACCAAAACGAAAACTTGAGGATTATTCGCAGGCAGCTTGGCTTGTCGGGCATCGACGATTCGATAGAGCGAGAACTTGCAGAAAACTTGGCTGCTCAGCAACTCAGTCTTCTTCAGACCGATGGAGAAGGTTGATGGGAGAGACTAGGCAACAAAGAGCTGCAAGAATTGCTAATTCTTTTGGAAGCTCGGGGCCAGCCCCCAGTAGCAGGGGAGGGGGTGGCGGCGGCGGAGAGATGAACCCAATGGCTCAACCTATTTTGGATGAGCTTTACAAGCTTAGGCGAGACCCAGCCTACAGGAACGATTTAGACAAAGTAAACGAAGCCATTGATCAAATCACTTCGGGCAGCACCGGGGAAAACATTTTAGGAACAGGTAGCAGTTTGTTGAAAACTGTTATCCCAGGTTTTCAAGCGTTGGATCTGCTGGGAAGCGCAGTCCGTTCTGGGGCGAACCAAGCCCCTGCGGCGGCCCGAAGCCTGCTAGGACCGGATCTTAGCCGGCGTGTAGCTCCAGCTTTAAAATCGGTTGGCCTGCCTGGAACTATGCTGGGGTCAGGTCTACAGCAAGAAGAGTTCACGAAACAAGACGAGTTCGGGTTGTCAGGTTTTAGGGCGGGGCTTTCCTTCGGAGAAGACCCGGTCTACGGCAAAGACCTGTGGTTTGAGAAAAAAGAAAAAGAAGCAGGCGAATCTTCTGAATCTTTAAACTTTTTAAAAATTTTAGAAAATACACCTTTAGATGTTTTGGCAAGGGTCCCCGATTGGGGATGGGCAGAAATAGCGAGCGGAGGGCAGGACAACCTTTTAGGCTTGGGTACCGAAATCGCTCTTGATCCTTTGACTTACGTAGGGGGGCCAGGCGTCGCTGCTGCAGGCAGGAGATTACCTGCTGCGGGTACAAGGGGGGCGGCTGCTGCTCGCAGGGTTAAAGCTGCTGACCGCAGGCTGGGCCGTGAGGGTGTAGCTATGCGAATATTTAGTAACGCTGAACAAGCTGGCATTCAACTTAGCGACACAACTAAAGATCTTGTCCTTTCTTCAGCGAACCAAGGGGCCAGTCCTTTGGGCGGCATCCTGGCAAATCTCGATAAACTTGGTTGGGATGCCAACACGCTTGACGCCCTGGGGATCCAACGCAAACTGACATTTGCAGGCATGGAAATCGCAGGGACAGGAAGAGCGGCTCAGGCGTTAGGCAAAACCCGTACTGGCAAGACTTCTCTTGCAATCAAATCGTTCTTTACCCAATCGAAATTGGACAGAGCTGGTCGGGCGAAACGGAAAGCAGGGTTTGAGCTAAACAAGTCGGGTGTCCAAAACAGCCAGACTCCGTGGCTGGACGAATTCAAACTTAAGAGTGGCAGCAAGCAGGCCGCTCTTACTACTAGGGGGTTGGCCACTGACACCGAGCAGCGGTTGCGTTCTAAAATACAAGAAGATCCTTTGAGTTTTTCGATAAGCGAAAAAGACGTATCTGAGGTATTTGAAAATTTGCAAAATGAGCCTGCCAGTTTTCGCAAACTTGTAAACGAGTTTACTGAATTTGTTAATCAAGGAGACAGGCGTCCAACTTTTCAAGATGTGACCAGGGAGCGCTCTAACGGTCGGAGTTTGTATGACGAATTTTTCCTTAGCAATGCATCCGAAGATTCTAAAATATTAGCTCCGGGCCTTGTGACCGCCTTGCAAGCGCTAGATGAATTAGCAAGGGGGAGGGGGTTGTCAGCGGGCAGGTCCGCTCGCGGCGCAGCCGATGTAGGCTTTTTGCCAGCCGACATGAGCGTGGCTTTGTCTGTTTCCGAGCTGCTGGATCAGGGGATCGGGAATGCTTTAGGGGCACAAGGGGCCGGGTCGCTAAAACAACTTTTCGGCAACATCTCAATTGCAAAATTGGCGGGGAGCGAGACCGTTTCTTCTACTTTGGGAAGCAGTTTCTTCAAAGCTTCAGAAGCTAATCCTAAAAATATTTTAGCTTATTTTAATAAATTAGATTTAGATGCTGACGACGTTGCGTCTGGCCTTAACAGAGAACTTGAAAGTTTAGCTTTGGGGCTGGGCAAGGGCGGGGTGGAGGACGCTCAGAAGATAATGCAACTTAATGTTGACCAGCTTTTCTTGGACACTTATGCAGCGTTGCAGGCAGGAGACCTGCGGGCGGTGAAAGCTAGCAATGAAAGAATGCGTGCTGTTGGGCTGGGACAACTGGATAAGCAAGAAGAATTTCTTCAAGAAATCTTGGGGCTTGTCCCAGCGCCTGCTAGCCGAGCCGAGTACGCAAAGAGGCTAGTGGACGCTCCGCTTAGTGCACAAGCTCCTATTAAAGCCAAAAATCTTGAAGCCCGGAAATTGGCAAATGGGCAATCAGCTTTAGAAGTTGAAGTACATCGAATCCTTAAGAACCAATTCTTTAATCCAAAACTTGCAGATTCCACAGTTTGGGACCGAGTAAACATTATCGAAGCCGGGGACGAAGAACTGCTAAAAGCGGCTTACAAGATTAAACCAGAATACGTTGAAGATTCTGTAAACGAAATCCGTTCTTGGTTTGAAGACTTTACCGCCACCTCCCAGAAGCGGATGGACCAGTATCTGGGCGGTGACGTTGACGCTATTGAAACTATAGAAAACCTTGACGTTTTTTTCACAACCGCAAGGTTGCATAACAACGTTTTTTCGCAGGGTTTGGAACAGGCTTCGGGGGTCTCTGCCAAGGCGGCTTTAGGGGGGCTGACCGAATCTGAAGCTGACATACTGGCGCGTCAAGTTATGAACTTGCATTACAAGGGCGGCGGAGTCGATTCGTTTGGACAGATTGACGGATGGGCCGGGCTTATGAAAGACTCGTCTGATTTCGTTAACAGTTTGAAGCGAAGCCAGTTGGTGGATAAGAATCGGGCAACAAGGCTGCTTGCAAGCATGAATAAAGCTTTTAAAGATTTTGCAACGTTTGGCCCTGGGTTTGCTCTTCGCAACGCCACAGGCGCTTATCGAAACAATTTCATACAGGGCGTGAGGACCCAAACCTACGAAGAATGGGCACCAAATTACAGCATAGCTTTGAGGGCTTTGGACGACGAGTTGACAAACTTTCTGCCTTCAGGCGGTTCCCGCATATGGGAAGAAATTGGTGCTAGCGCTCAACGAGAGAAGGCGAAGGCGATAGCTAGTACGAAGATGTTGACTACAGGCGGTGTTGGGGCCGCTGCACGAGGTCTTGATTTGACAGAGCAGGCTTCCAAAAGGGTTAGCGGCTACCTGCAAGACCGGGTGGGGTTGGCTCAAAACCAAATCGAGCAAGCAATCATCCCCATTGTAGAAACCCTCACTACAGGTTTCAGAGGCGGGGTCGCGTCTCCGGGACTAAAGTCACGCGTGGCAACAGAAAATGCCAATTCTGTGACTAGGAAAGAAATTGAAAGTTACATGCGCGGAGCTTTAGCTTGGCAAACTTTAAGCGATGGCGGAACTATCGAAGAAGCGTTGCAAAAGGTAAGTCGCTCCCACTTTGATTATTGGGATTTGACAGAGGCAGGGCAGGTCATAGATGAGTTTCTGCCTTTCTATGTGTTCCGTTCCCGCATGGCTGTTTTGGCTGCAGAGACAGCGATGGGATCTCCCGGAGTTGCGTCAACAATTTACAGGCTTGAAAACGAAGCGAAGGAAAGAGACCCCTGGGGTGCAGGCAAGTTTGACCGGTATACGTTCGGAGTTGGGGGAAAAGGTGGCGCTACGTTGGCGTTTGATTTTGAAGACCCGTTTGTCGCAGGGTTTTCTACTTTAGAATCTTTGGCGTCAGTTGACCCTAGCCCCTCGTCGCTGTTAAACGTGTTTGGGGACGAGGCTTTAGGCACGTTGGCCCCAACCCCCAAGTATCTAGTGGAAAGAAACTTCAACGTAGTTTCTGGGCCTGACGGATTTTACGAAGACAGCTTGCAGCCTTTGCGGGACAGGGACGGGCTTCTCGCTCGGGTTTTGGGAGCCAAATACGCTAGCCCTTTAAGGTCAATGTTGACTGACGCTAGGGTATTGCGAGAAACGGATGGGGAGATTCTGATTTCTGCTAGTTCCGCCAGGTACCTGTCTCAGGCCATCCCGATTTTAGGCAGGCTGGAAAGCTTGTTCACTGGCCAGGCAGTAGTGGAAAGCGATAAGACGAGACGGCGGAGAGACGCTCAGCGCAAAGCAAGCCCTGGGGAAATAGGGGAAGCCAGCAGGAAAGCTTGGAACACTTTTTTTACTTTCACGGGCGCTCCGTTAGAAATTTTTGATGAAAGCTACCAGCTTTCTCAGGTACAAAATACGGTTTGGGATGTCCGGGGCTACGATGACCCGTTTAGTTCATTAAAAACTTTGAGAGAAGGGGACGAAATGGAAGGGCCAAGAAAAGATAGCCTAGATTATTTTTTCAATAACCAATTTACTTTTTTTGATGATCTGGCTTTTGGGGACTGACGGGGATGACGCCTGTGTGGCGGAGGAAGATGCGTCCTTGTATGGTGCGTATCTCAAACTCGCCGTACTCGGCTGCGTGTTCTTTAGCTTTGCGTTTTAACCGGCGCAGGGCTTTGTCTTGACGTGACTTGACGTTCTCCACTGTCATCAGTCCTTCAGGGCAGATTTCTTTCGGTAACGCTATGACGTACTCTGCTTGCGTGTCGTACACACAGATCCAGTTGTCTTCACCGTCAGGGTGGATGACGTGTTTGGCCCGTGCCATGTGGAATAGAGGCTTGTATCTGTCCCAGTGGGTTTCGTCGGGTAGTGCTGTGAACCCTTCGAAGTGGGTGAGCGCTGATTCGAGCTGCTTGTAGAATGCTCGTTGTTCTGCGGTCAGGTACCTAGCCATATGTTTACCCTAAGCTGTGGGGAGACGGCGTCAGGGTCGATGCCGCCTTTGAGGAAGTTGACTCCGTATAGGTAGTCTGGGTTGTCTTCAACGAGCAGTCCGTCTAGGACCAGCCGGTCTACGATGGCTTTGATGGCCCCGTACCAGTTGCCGAG